>Ga0247780_1000502_pt1 | contig 36226 bp, 53 predicted proteins | sample UWRJL079202R5_FD_179927 | JGI IMG/M metagenome (GOLD analysis project Ga0247780, IMG submission 179927) | Plant litter microbial communities from Arlington Agricultural Research Station in Wisconsin, United States - UWRJ-L079-202R-5 | ecosystem: Environmental > Terrestrial > Plant litter >...
GTCCCCATATCTCAATTCGAGTCACTGCCAGTGTCACTCTCACTGTCACTGTCACTGTCACTATCACTATCACTGTCACTCTCACTCTCACTCCTACTCCAATCACACCTGCCATCACCCCCCTCACCCCCAACAAACCCCAATTCCAGACAACCACCACCCCCCAAATCCGTCGCATTAGTCCACGCCCCCAGCATCTCCACCACCCTCATCCTCCGTTCCAAAAACAACTTGAACTGCACCACCGCCAGCTCCGCCTCCTCTCCTTCTGTGGGGTCAAACTTTCTATAGTAGCCCTTGGGTTTCGAGCCGGTCATCTATTGGAGGACCGTGAGGGGTGGTGTTTTGTTTTTGGTGTCCGTGGGACGGGGGATTCTCCTACAGCGACGGGAGGGGGAGACTTCGACGATTTCCGGGGTTGCGGGTCTAGCACGAGCGCCGGGGGTGGAGGCGGAGGGGGTAAAGGGAAGTGAGTGGGGCGAGCGCCGTGGAAAAGGGGTCGGATGGGACGCGCCGGGGGAATACCAATGGGGATGGGCTTTGCGGGGTTGGGAGCACCGCTCATGGGCCACATGTGCATGGTGATTTTGTCGCCGGGGCGGATGGTTGTGGACCAGAGAGAGGGGAGGATGAGGCCGCCGTTTGCGGTGGCGAGGTCGCAGAAGCCGCGCTGGACGGGGGGGCCAATGACTTCGATGTGGAGGAAGGCGGTGTTGATGAGGGCTTTCATGTCCTGTTGCGGGCTAGTCCTGGGCGTATGTTGTTTGAGACGGGGAGGGGGGAGCGTGGGTACGTACCTCCCAGTCTTTGCAGAACTCGTAGGGAAAGGAAAACTGTCGGCCGATGTAGTCTTTGAAGGCGATGGTTCTCGGTGGGTCGGCGAGCGAGAAGAAGATCAGGTAGGACTTGGGATGGCCCTCTCGCTTGTACTCCTCGACACTAACGCAGGTCCGCACGTGGGGAGACTAGGTTTTGGCAAACTTGGCCACGTCGTCGACAATGCCGCGCTGAGCGGGGTCCATGTCCACGTAGTTCAGCCAGGCAGTTTTGTTCTGTTGGATGTGACCAAGGCCGAACTTGAGTCGCTCGTGGCCGAGGGGTACCTTGGTGGGCAAAGATACTGTCGCTGCTTCGGCGATGTAGGCCTCTAGGGCTGTGCTGGCGCTGTCGGGGGTCGGGTCGGTCGAGTCAAATATTGCTTGGACCCATCGGGGGATGAAACTGGGGAATGAGGGCGAAGAGAATGACGTTACGATGGCCCCCGGGGAGGTAGGGTTCGCGGTCGACACGCGCTCGGGGCTCCCCTCACCCCCATTGCCTTCCCCATCCTTGGGCTTCTCAACAAAGTTAAAGTCTTCCTCGGTATTCGAAGACCCGGTGACTCGTATGGGGGAGGAGGCTTGCGCCCGGCCAAGGACTTCGCTGGGGGCCCAACCGGGTTGACTCGATAGTCACCAGCGCGATACGGCCGTTTAGGGGGTTCAGCCGAGGGAAGCCGACCCTCTTGGCCACGGTCGGGACGATCCAGAGCCGGACCATCACCAAGCACAGGATCCGCCTCGGGATTTGAACAAGTTGGAGGCTTTTATCTGGGCGGGGGCTTCGTTGGGCCCTCTCCCATACCAGTTGTTATGGAATCAATCCCCAGTTGCTGGAGGGTCGACGGTCGTAGCAGTCGAGTCGATCCCGTGGGAGTGTTCTCTGTTGGGATCTCCGGGGTATGGACGCCAAGAGAGTCGGAAGCGGGAATGACGCTAGGCACTGAAGTGGTGCCAGTTACTAGCTGACTCTCGGTAGGCGAAGACACAGTGTTGGTTCCTAAGTCCCCGTTCGACTCCTCGTCAGAATCCTCGTCCAAATGCTCATCCGAGCTTGAGTCCTCGGAGGCCGAGGACTTGTCCGTGTCTGACAGTTTGCGTTCCTGCCTCTTGACGACCTTCCTCGCGATCTGCAGCTGTCGGATCCTCAGTCTCTCCGCAGCAGCTCTAAAGCCAAATTCGAGTTCAAAGGCGCCACTTTGCTTCGAGCCGTGGTTTAGGTGAATTTTGGCTATGCCTGCAAGTTGCAGATGCACGAGAAACCCCGATCTGAGCCAGTGTGGCTGCTCATGGCAACGGAGGAGTCGAGCCAATCTGTCGAGTCGTCGTCCAAACCGCGCAGGAAAAATGAAACGAGCTTCAAGGACTCGGGGTCTAGTTGGGTATTCAGGGCCTGCGGGTTGCCTTCAAGCTTGGTTGATCTGCTCTTCGACTGGCTGGCCCTTTCCAGCAGACCGAGGATCAGCCTGAAAACCCACAGGCACTGAGTCGCGAGTCTTTCGACTTCAGCCATCCCCTCGGGCTTGTACGTGGCAAGACGGCCCTGCTTCTGGGCATCTTCCTTGTCGCTGCGGATCGTCCCTTCAAGCTGGGTGAGGGCGGATGTTGTCTCGTTCACCTCGGATATGATGTGCTGCAATGGTGCTAATGGTGCTTTGGTGCTCGGGCCCATTTCTGCGCACAGCTGCAGCAAGGTCGCCAATCGTAAGCCATATGCAACGACGTCGCCGAGCGAGACTGAGCGCTCGTTCCCGTTGGCGTCGGCCATGTCGCAAGTTTTTGAAGACTCCGAGTCGGGCGTGATCTTCGTCTGGTGCATCCAGTGGTTACCTACCCACGTTTGACCATGACCTAGCAGATAACTGTCACTTGTAGCAAGGTGAAAGAACAATGTGAATGGAAAAGAGGGGTTGCTACAGGATCCAGGCAACCAACATCACGTGAGGATGGGTGCCTTGGAAAGAGAGAGCGCACTTGTCCAGTGAGATGAGTCGATTTGGTGGGCCTGCTGCACGCACCCTGCAAAGCCTTCAAGCGCCCAGGAACTATTCAAGCAGGTCCGAACGGTGTCGCGGCCACTGACCGGGCCTTGGGGGGGCTCATTACTTCTCCACAAGGATGGAACAAGGGAGCTCTCAACATTTGTTGCCATGTCAAGTTGAAAGATGGATGCGAACTCAGATCTTGTGACCCCTGTGAATTCTTAAACGCTCACCCCCGCATGCATATGCACGCCAAATTGGAGGGCCTATGAGATCATCACACCAGATCAACCATAACCTCCGGTGGAGAATCCCGCAGAAACTCCCAATGCATAATGCCCAAAACATACGCCTGGCCCAGAATCTTGAACCCTCCCCCGCTCACCTGTCGGAGGATATACGGGACATCAACATCCGGAAAGATTACGATCACATCGCCCGCCCGCATTTGCCGCGGACCCAGACCAACATAGTCCGAGTCGATAATGAACGGGGAGTAGAACTCCAGCCATCGGATGATAGCCGCTCGAACTGCAAAGCAGTTGGTGGGCTCGGGTTCTCCCTCTTTGAGCGCGAGGAATTGGTTTCTGTATTGCTCTTGTTTCTCTCCCAGAAGGGGATGGCTTTTGTGTTGGAGGGTGTGTCGGGTTGCAAGCTGAAGAGCCACCAGAGCAGCTTTCCGCGCAGGATATGATCCAGCTCTTTTTCCTGCCCGAGGATATCCTCGGTCTCGCGGATTATGGACCGCGCCATTGCCAGTTGGGCGGTTTCGAAATCGGGTTCGGCTGCATCTTATGTTCGGATGGATAGGTCGCAGACTTTCTTGACGTTTCCGATACGTCGGCAAGGTACCCGTAAGACATCGGGGTGTGGAAAGTTGAGGGGTGAGATTTTGTAGGTGTAAGACTTCGAAGCATCGGATTGCTGGAACGCAATCTCAAGGCAGCCTTCGTGGATGCGATAGCGAAGCGGAAAGGCAGATTCAGTAGTGTGAATCTGCTCTGCGATGTTGACCCATGATGGAAAGTATGGGGATGTTCCGGTATCGCGGCACTCAGGCGGTGCATTTCTGAAGTTAGGATATTGGAGCCACTGGCCTTCTTGGATGCAACGCATACCATGACTTGATAACGCTAGCGTCATCGCCTCCACGATTAACTGCTTGCTGGTCTTGTTGTAGCTGACAAGATCACGCAGGTCATTCAAGTTGGCGGAGATGCTCATCAGTCCAAACACCTTGTCTACGGGCTTGGTGCTCTTCAGGGAACTGCATCGCTGGAGCATGGCGTGAATCGTGTCCCAGGACTGGGTAGCGTTACGGGTTGAGAACATGTTTCGCCGCGTACACGCCGTACGAGCGCGTATACAGCGGGCTCCCGTCCTCGGTCCCAGATTTTCGGGTCCCGCTCACGACCCATCCCGGCTTTGCTGGCGCGTATTGGCGCGAGAAGATCGGCTGTTCAGTGCGACAGGGTTTGCGAGAGTCCTACCGGAGAGACACGGAGAATGGGCGGCGTCTAAAATACGCCTACGCCTCGCCGAGGTCTCGGTAAAGCCGGTCCAGGCGTTGATGTGGTAGCCCAGGCCCGAAGAGTGGCCCGGCAGTGTTGAGAGGATGATATCCCAAATGAAGAGCGCTGGGGCGTCTAGGGACATGTATTACGAGCATGCCGCCGAGCCTCCCGATGATGCATTTCTTAGGACCATCTTCGCGGACACGGTGCCTTTGAGCAAGCTGAAGGGACAGCGTTGGACCAAGGAGTCCATGTTTGAGGCGCGCCAAGAGGTGTCCATGAGCCACTGGAGACATCTGATGAAGAAGGGAAATGTAGGATTCTTCTTCACCGGCACGGGCAGGATAGGCGCCAAAGAGGGAGATCTCATCCACCTGTTACTAAGTGGGAAGGTGCCCATCCTCTTTCGTCTACATCATAACGGGTACTATTGTAGCTGCATATTACGATATTGAGTGATGCGGCAGATTAGTGTTGTATTAGCTTGTTAGCTGCCTTAACTGTTGTGGGGAGAATCCTCACCACGACAGTCGTCTATCTATCTGGCTGGTCTGCTCAGCAGCCTTGAGCCAGTGCCAGGCCCCACTCGGGGAATGCTACGTCCACGGGCTAATGGACGGAGAGGGCATGGTGAGGGCTAGACGTCGGGCGTGCGGCGGCTACGGCTCGGATGACACCTCGTGGTTACATCGACACGAAGAACCATTGCCTTTCGCGAGCGAGCGCTTTATCATTCACCAGAGTGTTTAGCCCCTATATACAGCATCAACAACATTCGCTTACTTATTCTATGAAGGTTTTGCAGAGCGAGAAAAACGTTGTCTCTTCAACGTGCCATCTTCCAGGCACGTATATTAGCCTAGCAATTGTCAGCAAGGAAATAGGACAGTCCGACGCGACCATATCCATTTGATGACCGCCAGACCCCAACTTTCAAGACTGCTGTTAGAGAATGTCTCCACAGGTCAGACTTAGCCCTTGAATATTTTCTCGAGTGTCTAGATTTCCTACGAGAAACCTTGAATCTTCTCACTGAGCACTTTCTGGAAGAAAATAGGGCATTCTTCGTACTGGATGTGGCCCGGAGAAGTGGGTATATGCCTTTTCTTTTTTTTTACCCAGAGTACCGAATCTGGGCTTACAAAATTTCCATTTTCGGTCGCAATCCTAAGCTAGGGTGTTTTACTTTCGTGCCAAGTCGGCTGAGGCTGCGCAGATTGGTCGTCGACTTTGATCAGGCACCAACCAACCTTGGTCTGCAATGTGGTCCGTGCGTCGAGACTGGGCGGCTCTGTCGCCAGGCTCTTGACCCCGCACCCTTCTGGGGATGGGCGAGAAGACGAAAGACAGATGGCCACCCTCGAAAACCAGCAAGCAGGAGATGACGACCATGTCGAACGCCGGGATGGTGGAGGTACACCGTAACGGCTTCACGCAGCTCACAGGCAGGGGGGCGCCAAGAAACGGGCCGTTCCAGGCTAAGTTTGTCGGCCCAGCAGAAGCGGAGACAGTGGAGGCACAGACTACAGCTAACGTCACGTCGGTCTAGCATCATCTTCGTGCACGGCCTGAGGGGGCATCCTAGACACACATGGGAGGACAGAGAACCCAAAAGCACGGCCATCAAGTCGCCTGTGCCAGGCAAGCTCGACCGCTTCAAAGCCGCCTTCCGACCGAAATCGCTCACAGCACACGCCGACGGCCGGGACGGCGGGTTAGGCTCCATCGCGTCGACCTCACCCAACGTCTTTTGGCCTAATGAATTCCTCGTCGACGATCTTCCCGAAGCAAGAATATGGACATATGGATACAATGCCGACGTGGTTGGCCTCTTCCAGGCCAACAACAAGAACAGCATCTCGCAACATGGTCGCGATCTGTCGGCCCAGATCGAGCGAGACGTCATGGTTGGCAATGGAGACCCCATCCTGTTTGTCGCCCACAGCCTCGGCGGCATCATCGTCAAGGACGCCATGAACCGATCCGACGCCTGCAGACAGCGATGTAGGTTGGTCATCTTCCTCGGGACGCCACATCGCGGCGCCGACTTCGCCGGCTGGGGAAAGATTGCAGCCAATCTTGCCGTGATGGCCCTCCAGGACTCGAACACAAAGATTCTCAACACACTCCAGGTGGATGGCGAAGTGCTAGATAATATCCAAGAGAACTTCACAAATCTGCTAGACAAGAGTGAAATCAAGGTTCATTCCTTCCAAGAGGCGAAAGGAATAACAGGCATCAAAGGGCTTCATGGAAAGGCAAGACCCGAACCTCAACATGTCTTGTGCTCCTATGACTGACGTACCTGGACAGGTTGTGGACAACTTTTCGTCAAAACTTGGCCTACCGCGAGCGCTTGAGACAGTGGAGAGCATAGACGCCGATCACCAGCAGATGGCAAGATGCAAGAGCCGCTCTGACTCCCAATATCGCGCCATACTTAGCGTCCTCAAGATGTTCCTTCTGGCTAGCGCACCAAGCAGAGATGGATTGATGTCGCAAGTCTCGGGACCCCCGTTCGGCAAGGTTGCTGAGGTTGACTCTCCGGTGGCTGGTTAGTCTGCCTTACATAGCAATGATACGCATGTCCCATTCATTGACAGAGCCACAGTTCGCGCCTCGCAACCCTGCCTTTATATCCCGATGCCCCCCAATCGACGATTCGTCGGACGAGAAGCTGACTTGGATACGCTCAGGCAAAAACTTTTTCATAATGATCAAGTTCGCACTGCCGCACTCGTCGGGCTGGGAGGTGTGGGCAAAACACAGTTAGCTCTCCGACTTGCCTACTGGGTGAGGGATAACAAACCCGAGTACTCCATCTTTTGGGTCCCGGCATTGAGCGGAGCAACCTTCGAACAGGCATGTGGAGAGATTGTGAAGAAACTCGCCATTGGAAAGAGCAGCAGCGACAAGGACCCCAAAGGCCTTCTTCAACACTACCTTAGCTCTCCCGAAGCCGGGAAATGGCTGCTCGTGGTGGATAATGCCGACGATCACAACTTGCTGTTCGGAGGCACCAGCATATCAGAGGGTTTGGCGGACTATCTCCCAGAGAGCGAAGACGGTCGGACCCTCTTTACCACACGTTCAAGAATTGTGGCTGTTGATGCTGCGAAAAGCGATGTGGTGGAACTAGATAAGATGAGCCCACAAGATGCGGCTAGCCACTTGGAGGAGTCGCTCATTTGGAAGGTCGCCGTTCGCAATAGCCCAGATGCGGAGGCACTGCTGACCGAGCTGGAGTATCTACCTCTAGCTATCACACAGGCAGCGGCGTACCTGAACGAGAATCAGATATCCGTTGTCGAGTACCTTGGGCTCCTACGAGGAGCACCACGGGACATGGTGAGCCTGATGAGCCGAGAGTTCCGAGACAAAACGCGGTACAAAGACTCGCGGAATGCAGTCGCGACAACCTGGCTTGTATCATTCGAGCAGATACGCACGTCTAACAGCGTCGCAGCCGACTTACTCGCATTCATCTCGCGCATTCAACCCAAGGGCATCCCACGGTCGCTTCTACCGCAATGCGAATCGAAAGAGGAGATGACACGTGCCCTCGGCACCCTATCCGCGTATTCTTTCCTCAGCAACCGAGGAGAGAATAAGGTTTTCGACATGCACAGCTTAGTGCATATGGCGACGCAAATTTGGGTTGATCAGCGCGGGCTCGCAACACAAGAGGCCGAAAAGGCAATTCGCCATGTCAGCAATGCTTTTCCTTTTGGCGAACACGAGAATCGCTTTCTTTGGAGAGAGTACATGCCGCACGCCATCAAGATGCTCGAAGAACCAGAAGGGCAGGATATCAAAGAGAGATATCTGCTGTGCTTAGGCGTTGGGTATTGCCTCCTCGTGGATGGTCGGATCAAGGAAGCTGTCAACGCCTTGGAGCAGTGTCATCAGTGGCGATTAAGTGAATATCCTGAAGATCACCCTGATCGACTATTATCACAACACGTACTTGCAGGGGCTTACCACTCGAATGGCCAAGTAAAGGAAGCGGTCGATTTACTTAAGCATGTGGTGGAAGTACGAGGGAGGGTACTTGCTCAAGATCACCCTAGTCGACTGGCATCACAACACGAGCTTGGAGGGGCTTACCTTTCGAATGGCCAAGTAAAGGAAGCGGTTGATTTACTTAAGTATGTGGTGGAAGTACGAGGGAGGGTACTTGCTGAAGATCACCCTGATCGACTGGCATCACAACACGAGCTTGCAAGAGCCTATCTCTCAAATGGCCAACTAGAGGAAGCGGTCGATTTACTTAAGCATGTAGTAGAAGTAAAAGGGAGGGTACTTACTGAAGATCACCCTAGTCGACTGGCATCACAACACGAGCTTGGAGGGGCTTACCTTTCGAATGGCCAAGTAAAGGAAGCGGTCGATTTACTTAAGCATGTAGTAGAAGTAAAAGGGAGGGTACTTGCCGAAGATCACCCTGATCGACTGGCATCACAACACGAGCTTGGAGGGGCTTACCTTTCGAATGGCCAAGTAAAGGAAGCGGTCGATTTACTTAAGCATGTAGTAGAAGTAAAAGGGAGGGTACTTGCTGAAGATCACCCTAGTCGACTGGCATCACAACACGAGCTTGGAGGGGCTTACCTTTCGAATGGCCAAGTAGAGGAAGCGGTCGATTTACTTAAGCATGTGGTGGAAGTACAAGGGAGGGTACTTGCCGAAGATCACCCTGATCGACTGGCATCACAACACGAGCTTGGAGGGGCTTACCTTTCGAATGGCCAAGTAAAGGAAGCGGTCGATTTACTTAAGTATGTGGTGGAAGTACGAGGGAGGGTACTTGCTGAAGATCACCCTGATCGACTGGCATCACAACACGAGCTTGCAAGAGCCTATCTCTCAAATGGCCAACTAGAGGAAGCGGTCGATTTACTTAAGCATGTGGTGGAAGTACGAGGGAGGGTACTTGCCGAAGATCACCCTAGTCGACTGGCATCACAACACGCGCTTGCAATTGCGTATATGGCTGACGTGCAAATAACAAGGGCTATTGGGCTGCTGGAGAATGTTGTGAAGCTAGAGGCGCAGATGTATGACGAAGGCGACTGGCGTCTAATACCCTCTCGAGAGGCACTTGAAGAGGCATATACAACTCTGAAGAGAGAAGAGGCCGGAAAAGGGAAGCGGGCTGGAGGAAGCTGAAAGTAGAGTTGAAGGAGGGAGGGCAATGTGACGGGCTGAAGGAGATAGCTTAGACTTTAGTCTTAGTGTGATTAGATGATCTATGAGGAAGAGAAGATGGAGAACAAGTCCGCTGCAGCAGTGTGGAACCCGCTCTTGGCCTAATAAGTTTTGTTGTCCTGGGGGCGGCGCTGGCTTGGATGCTCAGGGTCGGCCTATTGGCGTTGTTTGTGTTCAGTCTGGCCATGCCAGAACACCACTGACTGGGGGTAACCCCATTACAAGGGCACTCGCTGATAACCACCCTGATGTTGACCGGCATTACAGCACGAGTTATTGAGCTCCTGGAGAATTTTGTAAGGCTAGAGACGCAGATGTGTAATGAAGGCGACCCGCTTTAATCACCCTTGCGGGAGGCATGTGTATGTAACTCGGATTATGCGCTGAGCCAGACCCCAACTCCTAAGACCACTGTTAGAATACGTTCTCCATAGATCATGCCTAGCCCATGAATATTATCTTGGATGTCCAGACTTCTTACGATAGGCCTTGAATCTTCAAACGGAGAAATTTCTGGAAGAAAATAGGGCATTCTGCGTACCCGGAGAAGTTGGTGTATGCCTTTTTTGGCCAGAGAGTGCCTACTTATCGGCCTAGGAGACTGCAACGGCATCAAACAGCCTGGTTATAGAAGAAGAATCCGGACTTATGACTGGAAATTTCCATTTCCATTCGTAGTCCTAAGCCAGGGTACATCTTCAAACCTTTGAATGTACGACTTTTCCCCGCCGGAGGGTGGTAGGTCACTGTCCCCTGCCCTCTCTACAATAAAACGCATAGCCGCAGCATCACCCACTTCGCGCACGACCCCGAGACCGGAAACAGAATCTAGGAAGACCGCGGCTGGCACACGTACGACGGCCCTCTCCAACTCGCTGCCATTCACGAGTCGCGCGTTGTGGCCTGATCAAGAACTCTGGGATTTCGTCGTGCGTCACACAATCCTCTTTTCCTCGAAGAATATCCGAACTTTCGAGGGTCGGACACCTCTCGTAGGGGATCCTCTGTGGGCCGTTCGCAGATCCTCGAAATGTTGTCCAAAGCTAGAGCGAACAGGCTGCTCAGTGACCGCCACGGTATGGCCGCCAGCAGCCTCGCAGAAGATCCCGACAGCGCCGACCTAGAGAGGCATCGCCGAGCCTAGAATTACATAGAAGCCCCTCCATAAAGAAACGGCACTTGCTGTTCATACGGTCTTTTAGGACAAGGTCTGGCGCGGGGCGCTTTCTCCAGAAGTAGAGGTGAGTGCCTGGCTATTCTGTACGACTAATGATCCAGAAAGAGCCCTGAAGGGGGCAGGGCTATGTATCGATGGATAAGTTTCCTAGTATGGCCGGATCTGACTTGACCCGTTGACCGAAAACAGGGAGGGAGATACTCATACCTGATGCTTCGGTGTTAAGATCAGGTTCCTCCTCACCAACCAGGTCACAAGCAGACCAACGACTACATCTAACCAACCCCATCTGTGCCACCCTCCACCCACCTACTCCCTCGCAACTCAGGTAGGCGGCCCCTTGATACTTACTCCGTAACCCCCACTCCTCCAGCAGCTTCTCTCCCCCTCGGTCTCCTCCCCCGCAGCTTAACGACACTATACCACGCCGCCCCCGCCCCCGCCAGCGCCACGCCCATTCCCACCCCTTTGAGCGCGCCCACCCGGACCCGAAACAGCATGATGCCCAGCAGCACCGTCAGGCGCTGCTTCACGTTGGCGCACACCGTCATGGTCAGCGCGCCGGCGGCCCGGTTGGTCGCGAAGGAGCTGACGTTGAGCAGGAACCCCAGCAGCCCGTTGCCCGCCAGCTCCAGGAAGGGGAGTGGCCCGGCGTGCGACGATGGGAGCCCCCCGGTGGCGGTGGCGGTGGCGGCCGCCAGCTCGCCCGTCAGGTACGCGCCGAGCAGGGCCTGCGCGAAGGCGAGCTGGGACAGGCCGTGGAGGGCCTCGAGCGGCGAGAGGGCGAGGGTGCCGGTCAAGATGCGGTTGGTTGCGATTGTCTGGGTTGGGGAGCGCGGGGAGAGGTTAGTAGGTTTGCCGGTTGAGCTGGATGGGGGACGGCGCACCTTGTAGACGGCGAGCAGAACACCGAGGAGGGTGAGGGCGAAGCCGCCCGGGGAAAAGTAGTAGTCGCCCTACGTGGCGAGTCCGGAGCCGAGGATGACGGGGACCAGAGAGAGGTACGTCTCGCGGGGGTAGGTGCGCTTGTAGCGGAGGCGGTAGACGAGCACGGCGAAGACGGGGCAGGTTGAGCGCATGACTTGGTGGAAGGGGATCGAGACCATGGCGCTAGAGGGAGGGGTTAGTGGCGCCGTGGATCTGGGAGAGGGAGAGACTTACAGGGAGAGGTTTGAGGTGGCATGTTGGCGCTGAAGAGCAGGGAGAAGGCAAAGAGCTTGAGATATCCGTGGATGGAGGAGAACTCGGTCAGAGTAAAGTACCCCATCTTCCGGAGGCAGAAGCATCCCAGCGATGCTGAACCGGCGTGTGGAGCGGTTAGGAGCCACGGGTATGTGAACTGAAGAGCTCTTTGTTAGCCATGGACTGTCAGCCAAGGGTAGGGCATTGGCCGAGAATGTGGGTGGGACATACCTTTCCGAGGATCATCATGTTGTAGAGGGTCAAGGAGACATTACACAGAAAAGAACAGGCCAGGTGGAACACCTTGGTCCAAGCCGGCACACGGTCTTCCGGGGCCGAGCCGTGGCCGCCACTTGACGAGGGTCGTCGCTGGCCATCGAGGAGCTGGACCTCGATGTCTTTAGGTTTCTCTCCCAGGAGAGCGGACGCCATGATGTTGCCTGCCTCCGCTTGAACACTCCTATGGCCACACTATGGCACATTCAACCGCTGTCCTCGCCTGTCGACACTGACAATGGCGTGCCTGCACCACGCTGTTTGGTGTGGAGAGGTGTGATCGGTCGTATCAGGGCAGGCGCTCGAGATGAAAGATGTAGTGAGAGTGAGGGCTCCGAGTCGGCCACCTCATGACGCCGTCGGGAGAGAGTAGAAGACGGTGTTGTTGACGAACTCCATATCTGTGTCGGCGATGCTTCAAACCGGAGCTATCCTTGTTGGTGTCGCTTTTGGTGTCGCACAGGGCAATCAATTGATGGGAAAAAATATTGGCAGGGAAGAGAAGACGGTCCGATTTCACCGAGGTTTCAGAAGAGACCGAGAATGTGGTGCTTCTTAGGTCGACGGACAGCCCACACACAGGGAGCTTCCTTTTGTATAATAACTCGGGGGTGCTTTGCACTCCCGTTTTTTACCAAATTAAGTCACTTTGCAACTGAGCTTCCACTGCTCCCAAGCCCCTCGTTCCTCAGTCAAACGTTCCACACATATGTCCACAAATACATCAATACATCGATGTTTAATGTTCACATCGAGCTCCAATTTTTACTTACGAGCAGCAATCGATTTCAGGTCCCACGAGCAGAGTCTCCCCCTTCCCAAATCCAAATGACCTCCCCATACGCCCTCCGTCTTCTCTTCCTCGACAGTCTAATTTTTTGGAAACCTAAAGCCTGGCTGTCAACAAACATAAGATTCAACTACGCCAAAAGCACCGCCCTACCACTTGATCACAGACGGTGACGAGAGGGGAGAATCTGCCACGGCTGACAACACCGACTCGATTTCCATTTGTGAATCGACTTCCGGATCTACGCGTTCCAGTAAGACCGCTCCAACTTCAACAGACCACCCTGAGCTAGATGGCGTCAGACCAGAGAAAGCCACGCCTTCCGAAGGTTCCGGACTTCTCGGGCCTTGCACAAAGTCGATGGCTGAATACTCTTGGTTGTTGCTGTGGAAATGGGAGAATCTTTCGATGCTGGTGGCTCTTGACATCCTAGTCGCCATGGGAATTCCTCTGACGATCTACGATGGCAAGGAGGTACCGCAGTGGCCGTTCGGTCTCAATCTCAACTCTGTCATTGCTGCCTAGGCTACTCTCGTTCGGGCCTCGATGATGGTGTTGGTGAGTGAGGGTAAGTCTTTCAACCAATCTTTTGGTCTAGTAGGCTGACGGTTAATTTGAAAACAGTCGTCTGCCAGTTGAAGTGGGAATGATTCCGCCAGGCGCGCATGCTGTACGATCTCGATCAATTTGACAAGGCAACCCGGGGAGTTTGGGGGTCGCTTCTCGTCCCAGGAAGAGCGTTTAAGCCGTATGTACACTTATTTCCTGGCTTTCAGGTTTCTTGATCTTGTGTCTCTGGCATGATTGCGACCCGAATGCAGGTACAGCTTTCGTGCGACATTGTGCGCGCTGATAACTGTCCTCCTCTAGGTGCGAGTCCCATGGCACAACAGGACTATGATTTACCCTAAAGTTGCCCTCAGCAATTTCCATGTTCGTGCGTGACCCTAAGCCAATCCTAAGCTAGGGTGAGCTATGGGTGAGCTTAACCTGCAACAGATGTGTCGCCTAATTTTAGACCCTCGACTAAAGTTGCCATTTGGAGATTCTCACGTGTTCTTTGGTTTATTCTAAATATACCGTACAGGGTGCAGCTACGTTATCTATAACAATAGTCGCAGAATAGAATCCTACTTACATGTATTGCTGCCTGGAAGTTTAACTCATTTATTAAGGTTAAGTACGGAAAGGGGCGGAAATAGGAATGTCTTTAACTCTAATCTGGTTTTATTTGAAGCTTTGAGGATTACATTACTCTCTCAAATAGTAATTCCCTTGTCGCATCATAAGTAATTCGACCTATGGAAGGCCGCTGTCCAATACCTTCTTACAAGGGAAAGATTAGAGGGTATAAACAGGTATGTTAGAATCAGAGCCCTTAGATAGCTACCAGTAAGCCCGAGCCACCTTCTTTTCAAGCGCGCACCTTGCTGCCTGCGCCCATTTCACTCCCCCACATAGCTCTCTGCGCAGGTGTTATTTATAAGCCTGTCAGGACATAAGCTTCAACAGCACAGTCCAGTCGAAACAGTTACTTTAACTATTAGGAGAGCAGCACGGGTTGCACTTGAAACGAAACGTCTGTCTGCCTTGGGGGCTGCAACAACGTACCCAATCAGCGGGGTAGCCACTTAGCTACCTGATATTGAGACAGCCATCATGCGGCAGCTAGTGCAGTTATTAGATAGGAAAGTTTGTGGGCAAGACCATTTGTTTTGCGATAATTAGCCAAAGTGTTTAATTGGCGCAAATTGAGGGGGGGAAACAAGGATACCACGTAATGCATACCAACATCTGCTATTGTCTTATCGATGGGCTTTAAACGTAAGGCGAAGTCAATAAATGTTGATTGGCCGCAGGGGGGTTGCTCACCCAATGGCTGTGGCGGGGTCGGAACTGTCTTGCTTGGAAGATAAAGGAACACCCGTGGACGTGACTTTTATTACATGTTGGTCTGGGTGGACACTTTCCATGTTCAGTCTAAACACTAGCACTGTGATAAAACGTACTTGTTGTGTTATTTATTTAAATTGCAAGTTTGGAACCTAGAAAGAAACGGGTTAATTACCAGCGTGGCATACAGAAGATCAACCCTTCATGTAACTCCATCAATGCATGTAATGCAATCACCTCCCCCAAACACTCGTCCTCCTTCATTTCATCCTACTGCCTCCCCCAACTCTCAACTCTTAGTACTTCGGTGTTTCATACTGGCTATGACTCCGAATCGTCTTGCCATACTTGAAAAACACCCAAGGCACCGGCAGCAACGCCAGCGAAATAAATCCCAGCAAGCTCGTTGCCCAGTTGATACCCAAGTTCGTATACACTATTCTCATGTTAGCATCACCGCACCCAGGGTACCTAAGGTTAGGTAAGTAACCGGAAAAGAAACTCACTCTGGATCGCAAAAAGTGGAAACGCCCCTGCCAACCCATACCTCGTCAAGCTATTCGCGCTCGCCGCACTCGCCACCACCGTCCCACGATACGTATCCACCGTGAACTGCAACGCACTGATAAACACGCACAAATTCCCCCACGCAAACGGCACCATCGCCACCACGGGGCTCGCCCAATGCACATCCTCCCGTGCCGTCCACGCCATCCAAAACAGCCCCACTGGCATGCCCACACTGCCAATCATGGCCGGATACAGCCGATACTCCGGGGGAATCATATGCTCCGGATGGCGCGGGATTTGCTTCCGGTAGAGGAACACGTCGCAGAGGATTATGGTCAGCGTGCCGAGGAGGCAGCCGACTACGACGGAGAGGAAGACCAGGCCGGATTGCTCGACGGTGAAAGAGTAGACGTGCTGGAAGATGTAGGGGACGGCGGCGAAGAAGGTGAAGAGCGTGGCGAACTCGCAGGACACGTAGAGGCAGAGGAGGCCAACGATGGGCTCGGTGGAGAGCATGTGCAGCGGGCGGATGAGGGTGATGGTGAGGAATTGGTGGAGGCGGGCGGTGCGAGTCAGAGTGGCGGCTGGAGGATCAGATGGGGAGTTGACTGGGTTAGTTTGGGATTTGGCGAGGCGGCGTTGGATGGTGCGGTGGAAGGTCTCGCGGCCGAAGGGGAGGATGAGGATGAGCGAGAGGGCGCAGAAGAAGAGCATGGTGTATTGGGTCCAGCGCCAGCCACGGCGGGAAGTGACGAAGGCGCCGATCACGGGGCTGCATAGTGGTTAGTAGGGGGTCATGGTGATGAAGAATGGAAGGAAAAGGGGTGACAGGGAGGACTCACGCAATGCCTGGGCCGAGAAAGGGGGTTAGGATAAAAAATGTTGAGGGGATGCCTCGTTCGACGGGTCGGTACATCTCGTTGGGGGAGCCCGTTGCGATGGCCAGACTGGGGGCAAAGCAGAACCCGGCAAGGAAGCGGAGGATGTTGAGGCCGGCGAACGAGTGGGTCAGACCTGCACCGAGAGTGAACAGTGTTCCGAGGACAAGTCCTCCAATGTATATCGGCAGCCTTCCGACTGTTTCAGAGAGAGGTCCCCCCACAACGGGTCCCAGGGCGAGTGCGAAGACGTAGAGGGATAATGGCAGGATGGCTTGTGTTGTTGTGACTCCGAACTCGACTTTGAGCTGGGCCGGTGCCGCAGACATGATGGATGTGCCCATGGATCTGTGCACAACGATATCAGCCTCTCGTTCAACAACTGGAAATCCACCAAAAGTGAAGCGGACTTACGCCAGGAACGCTATAGACGAAATGATAACCACTTGAAGAGCTTTCTCTTTCGACGACCAATTGTAGGGGTTGTGGGGATCTGTGTCCCAGTTCCATGAGATCTCTTGTTCTCCGCTCCGCTTTGCACTATCATCTGTGTCGCTACCACTCCCTTGTACTGGTGTGCCGTTGTCCTCCCGTGTTTTCTCGACGTCTTGTTGAGCGACATCCGTCTCGGGTAATGTTGTGGTGGCCATGTTGGCTGTGGTCACTTATGGTAAAGATGTTGCCGGGCGTGTGACGGGAGACTGTGTTTCAGAGGTGATTTTGTTTCTTCGTGATCGAGATAATTCCAAAACATGGGACCCTCGAAGTTTTAACCGTCGAGGTCAAGCCACTCCACTGCCGGGTCATGGTGCACATGAGGAAAATGATTATCTGCAGCTCCGACTTCTTGCTGCCAAGAGACTGCTGTCGATGACCAGAGCCAAGGGGGCGCGGGATGCCCTCAGGGGTTGATCACTAAACACACAAAGACCTCGGAAAAGCCCCGTCCAGCTAGGTCCGGGACTGGACGGCATCGCACCTGATTGGCTAATTACACCACCACATCACGAAGCCCAACAGACGTTACACCAACAGATTACTTGGCTTGACGACTCGTGCCGAGGAACAGTGCTGAGGAGCTCCCTTCGGCACTTTACTATTTAGGCGCTTGGCACCAACGCCCGGTGTCCCTCGCTCGTCGCGCCATCTGCGCCCTACTTGCGACACGCCAAGCGCATTGGCAGTGCATTACAAATGAACATTATTTTGGCCTTACTAATGAATTTAGTCATCCTTGCAACGGAGTTTTTCACATATGGTATTAATTATCCCACCTCCCCCAATTATCCCCGAATCTCCCCAGCGAGCTGACTGGGATCCCGAGTGAACCGAGCCAAACCCGTGCCTCGATCACGTGGAGGTCAAAGACATTGACAGTTGCAAGACTACAGTTTTTGACACTCGACACATTAACAATGAACCATTAATACGAGAGAGAATGTATAGTGCTAATAAGACTAAATTATATGCCTTCTTTCAACATGGCAAGCTCAACCTTCAGCATTATCTCCCTTGACGAATACGAGTCCTCGCCAACACGATGCACCGACACGTATCGCGGCTCGAGCTAGTGGGCATCACGAGAGGAATGATAAAGACCCCTCGAATGCAGCAGGATGCAGCAGGATGCAGCAAGATGAAGATGCGGAATGGAATGTTTAGGTTATCGATCTTTGAAGGAAACCGAAGGACCGGGGTCTGGATCCTGCGATGACGATTGTGGCTGCTGACCGTTGAGATCCGATGGCGCTATCACCATTTCGGCCATTTTCCGGTGATCCCGTGAGCTTCCCATTCCTGGGCGACAATTGGCCAACAACAACACATGCAAGCTTCAGTGCCAACTTCCCAAACCAAGTATCTCGAATGCCCAGAATGCAGCTTCAAATGATCGCTTGATCAGCCAAGGCAGGTGAGCTCTCGGTTGTGCCCTCGGCTGTCTTCAATGTCACTGCAATGAGATTCGATCCGGGAAAGACGATCGCGGCTAGCTGGAACGGGCTACGACCAAGTCTCCCGGAATGGTGGCAATCTCGGCTCACCCTTGAATTCTTTGCGTGTCTCAAGTTCAATTAATTGCCCGTCCCTGAAAAGGCGATTCATTGTCGAGGCCGTTACAAAAGGCCGCCGGTGCGTGCACGCACGAACCCAACCAGGCATGTTTCAAGTTTCCTCCGCAATTCTTTTGGGGATCGGAACTGCAACCAATTGAGCTCGCAACCAAGCTGAAGGCCTCCGAATCCAATTGGTTTCCAACTGCGACCCAAATTGCCAATTTTGACCAACCAGCGCAGTCGAAGCCAACACCAGAAAACAGGCTAAGATCGTGGGCACCCTTCCATGTCACCGACGTAACAGCTAGGAGATTTTACCCTCATCACCCGGGCGGCACCAAGGCGGTACCAAACACTGGGTAGCCTCATCTGAACCTGGAACACCACTGGCATTCCACGATATAAGTGATCGCCCTCGTCGCCTTCCAACCCGGATTTCCACTCTCTATCCCCAATCTCATCCCGTTCAAGTTCAAGTCGACAACCCCAACAACACCCGCATCACCACCAAAATGCATCCCTCCCTCCTCCTCCTCCTCGCGGCCCTCTCAGCGGCAACCGCATCAGCCCAATGCGACTACGCCAACAACAAACGCTGCATCAACCCAGACGCAACCACCTCCGCCAAAATCCCCTTCTCGCCGCTCTTCCCCTCCTCCTCCCCACCCACATTCACCTACGCCATCGACGAGCTCTCCCCCGCGGATATCTCCGCCCTCAAGAAGAAGAACAGCCTCCTCCTTCCCGCCGGGTACACCGGCCCCGTGCTGCAGGCTGCGTGGTGGTTGCAGTATGACGCCAGCACGGTGAACAAGAATCAGGGGCAGGAGAGGCGGTATTATGCGTTTGCGCTGGAGACTGCTTCCACTGGGAAGATTGGTGGTGCACAGGGGGGATGTGTCGGGTTGTTGGGGGAGCAGTGCGTCAAGAGTCTGAAGGAGGTTATTGCACGGGGGACGTACGATGCTAGTCCGTTTGAGGATGGGGGGTTGGGCACGGTGGTGAGTGGGCTGTATGGCAGTGCGGATAATGGGGCGTTGAAGGGGTGTCCGGGGGATATCTTTGGGGGGAGGGCGAAGAGTGGGGGTGGCGTTGGGTTGGATATACCGCTGATGTTGGATGGTAAGTTTCCTTCGCTTCCCAGTTGGCGCGCGGTGGTATGAAGGGCGGAGCTGACATTCTGTGATTTAGTGATGGAGCCGTTTGCAGTGTACTCGGGGAGCTTCTCGAGGGATCCGCTGGCGTCGGGCGGACCGAGCTCCACCCATGGCATGCCGCAGCTCAGGTTGAGGAGTCTGGCCGAGCAGAAGTCGCGCGGTGTTGTGGCTGTCACCGTCAGCTGGCCTTGGTCGAATGCCGTTGATGAGAGACCGACCTACAAGCAGTCGGATGTTACTGTTGAGACGGTTTGTCTTCGGGTCAATGGGAACTAGAGGCTGGGGTGATCAAAATGTACGAAGTGATGATGAGTTGAAGGCGGGTTGGGGACCATGGCGTTAGACTAAAGATTGTTAGGTACCTATACACCATTTCTGCTGTTTCTAGTGTTATTTCATTCATTGAACTAAACAGCACAAGACTCGAGTGCCTCACGTTGCCAGACGTTACCTCTACATCCGTTACTCACTACAGAGGTCAATCGAGGCGTGTTTGGCATCAAGGTGTGAGTACCTAGTATTGGGTCCAATCTGGTCATCCCTTTACCCCATTGTAAAGCTTGAAAAGAAAATTGGATGACCCCATATACCCCTGCTCTGATCGCCAGCTCCAAGCATTCGCTTCATTCCCGCATGAAACCCAGCACAGCGGTACAAGTTTCGCCAAGTTCGGAACTCCAAAGACCCATCTGCAATGGGCGTCATCAAAACCGGGTATTTGCCTCCGCCCACGAACAGAGCCCATCCGGGTCTAACAAACACCGTGACAACTTCCCTCGTCACCAAAACATCCTCCACACAGTCATGAACCCCTTTTCCCGTCCGTATCTGTATCCTAGGTAGATCCTGCGCCAACCGCTTCAACCCATGGGGTTGCGCACTGCCAATCCTCCCCCTCACAGTAAGAACCGCCGTATCAACAATCCTCGAATAAATCATCCGCAGCGCCTTCAGGTCATGCTGAGGCGAGTGACCCACCAAGAGAGTCTCTAAATCAATATACTTCCACAGCTTGTCCCTTGCCTCACTTCACCCACCAAGCAGTAGTTCCAGGCCCTTCCCATGCCACGCATCGTTCAGAATCTTTCCAGAAATCCCATGAATATTCGTGCGCCAGTCAGTGACACGGCAGCCCGGGCCTATGTGGGCCACTAGTAGCCGGAAGAGCAGCTTGCCCGTGAGGAAATCGACTGCAACAATGCAGACGATTTCATCTCGGCCCGAATCCACACCGAACATCTCACAGTCGATTGCCACGGCTTTGCGCTTTGGGTGGGAGGCGTCACGCATAGGCGTACGTGACCAGTCGGCTCCGTCTGATTTGTACCTTTTGTGGAGGAGCCGAAAAAGATCGTGAGATTGGGGCTGGAGCTTGGAAACGAGGGTGGTCCGCACGGCGGACGAGAAGTGTGAGAAGGTGTTGCCGCCATGACGGATGGGCAGGTTGGTGGCTGTCGTTGATGAAGATGATGCATCTCCGCTTCTTTTAGTGGCCATGGTTGTGGAATGAAACGCGATGATACGGCGAGGCGGTGTTACTCCCTCTTAGCGTGACGAAAACATGCAGCCCGAAGAATGAGCCAATAGGGGCGATTGGTTCATCCAACTTTCAAGGTAGGTATCTGGGGAGGCAGGTATCTTTGATGGTTGGAGTCACAGGTCACTTGAACATGCCGCTGTTAATGTGTGCTTTGTCGAACTGACCGTAGGTTGCCCTCCATCATTGTTTTCTACTTAGATTTCCAAAATTAAAACAGATTAAGTCTAAAACAGACACGGTCGTTCTATATCAGCCCCTTCGTATCAAATCACCCTCTAGGCCAACGACAACAGCACGAACCATCAACTGTATCTACCTGCCCATTTGAGCAGATCTTCTGGGTTCAGAAGACACCAAATCACGAACTCTCTCGTAACCAATACATCCTCCCTACTACTATACCAATCACTATTTGCCCGAATCTCCATACCAAGAAGATCTTCCACCAACCTTTTCAGCCCAGGGGTATTCGCGTGCACCATCCTCCCTTCACGACACGGATCCACTGTGATGAGGGCTGAGTCGACGACCCATGGATGCATCATCTGCAATGCATGCAAATGGCCATGGAGCGCATGCCCAATCAAAATCGTATCGTCATCAACAAACTTCCACAACGCTTTCCTTGCCTCCCTCCACCCGCTCCATATGACGCGGTCGCGTGGTCTATCCCGGCCAAAGTAGTGAGATTCTTCCTCATAAGCCTTATCGAACGACGCCTCGTTGATGCCGTGGATGCGTGTCCGCCAATCCGTGACAGATTCTTCAGGCCACACAAACCTGTTATTCATGAGAACTTCCCCTGTCAGAAAGTCGACGAGCGACATCTGAACAACTTCGTTCCGCCGTGGAAGGGGGCCGGAACCGCAACCGACCATCTCGCAGTCCAAGACCACGACCTGACGTCCGGGGTGTGAGCGGGAGGCGCGAGGCGACCAACAAAAGCCAAGCCTTGGACGTGGATTGTACTTCCGCGGGACCAGTTGGTACGGATCGAAACACTGGCGGAAGACCTTTTTGTAGAGGGCGCGTTCGAGGGCGGGCGAGAAGGACGAGAAGGTGTTTGTGTGGTAGCTTAGGGGTTGCCTGTTGGGCATGTATATGGTCATTCCACACATGCCACTAAGATGTGGCATTGTGGATTGTAGAGAAGACGCGACGACGCGTGTTGACGTTCGTGTCTTAGTGTTGTAGGTCGCTGACGTTGGTCGGTTTTGTTGAGAACCCCTGACGAGAATAGCGGCTCCCTTAGCCTTTGGCAATATCGGCTCGGTGATACCATTCACTGCCCACACCATCCTTGGCATAATCAAGGTCAAGCTAAAACCGGATCCCGATTTCCGTGGTCCACACACCGACAGGGTATTCCTTGGCGGGTCTCCGCGGCTATAGGGCTCTCGAAGCTCAGGACCAAGGTTGGTAAAGGATAAGTGTGCAAGTTAAATAATATGTACCTAGCTTGAGGAATTGCACCTCCTATTCATCCCCAGCCTTGCACCTCAAAGCTTACCAGCATCCTTCCCGTTCCACCGCCCAGTGATGAAGTTTGTCCGGATTCAAGAGACACCATACAAGCACATCCCTCGTGACCACCACATCTTCCAGGCTATCATGAACCCCATCGCCCCTCGTCTTGACCCCAAGCAACTCTTCTGCCAGCACCTGCAACCCCACCAAGTTCCCCAACTTCACATCATCGTCAACTACCCGCTTCGTCACCAACTTCGTATTCTCATCCAGATCCTCCCACTTATACCCCTTCAAAACCTCCGCCGTCAGAATCGCCGTATCCACAACCCGCCCATGCACGATCCCCAACGCCTTCAAGTCGTGCTTCAACGAGGGCCCAACCATGGTCGTATCCTCGCCCACAAACCTGAACAGCTCCTCCCGCGCATGATGTCAGCAGCCCAGAAGCGGCTCCTCGCGCATGGAAGCTATCGGCAGCGTCAGGTAATGCATCCCCGTGATGTTGGTGCGCTAGTTGGTGATGGGTTGCGTCGGGAATACGCGGTGGCGGATGAGCACCTCACCGGTGAGGAAGTCGATCAGGGAGATGTCGGTGAGCTCGTCTCGCTTCGGGTCGACGGTCCCGACCATTTCGCAGTCGAGGACGACGGCGCGGGGTTTGGGAGTGGGGTCGTGGATGTGAGAGGGGGTGTGGAGGAAGGATGGGTGCGGTGGGAGGTGGGAGTAACCTTGGTTCTTGAGCCGCTGTGGATGCTGAGACGAGCTTGGCGTAGAGTGCAGAGGGTGTGCATCCTGTGGGCAGTGGGCGGACTTGGGGGGTCGGCCGCGGCGGGATAACGTAGTTGAAGAAACGGTTAAGCATGGCTGGCATGGCTCGCTCCGTTATCTGGCGCATGATGGCGTGGTTGGTGAGGGCATCGTGATGGTCGAGAGAGGCCTGGGTTTCGAAAGGGATCTTGCAGATGAAGCAGTTGAGGGAGCCCATGGCTGTGGTGTATGACGGTGATGTGCAGGGTTCAAAGAGAGAGGGCGGTGGAAGATGCAGGGCGAGTGCCTCCCTTCTGACTGGGAGGAGGTCAAGATTTATGGGGAAGCCCGTCTGACAGGCTTCATGGTTCCGGCATTTGTCTAGCTCCGGACTTCTGTCTGGCTGATCCAACGGTCCGAGAAATGACACTTCTGGTTCTTCCCATTCCATCTCCTGACTAGCGTTAGCCTCAGTCACCGTCTGAAGGGCAAAGGGGTTGGCCTGATGGGCTTTTTGAATTCTACCTAGACAATACATCTATGAGGATGGCAAGTGTGACATGTGTGTGGTCCGTGATGGAATTTAATTTTAACATAAGTTTCCATTCTTTTAGCTACCTGGTTTCATTGCCATGGGGAAGGAAACAAAAAGCTACGACAAATGCTACATCAAATGTACAAGGCGCCATTGGCCCGGCACTCCACCCAGTGGAATGAATTGGCAAAAAGAATGCCTCAACGCGGGATTGAACCGCGGACCTCATCATTTCGGTAATTGTCCTGGTGGATGTATACGAGTGATGCGCTCTACCACTGAGCTATCAAGGCCTTGTGGGTGATAGCCGCTGCCGTAATTCGTCTCAGAGATCGTCAGGGTCGGACCCAAAGGCATTTTGCCAACCATGACTGGACCGTCGGCCGAGGAAACGTCTCGCGCAGGACTGGTTTGATACTGCCAAATGCACTGCGATCAATACACCGACGTGTATTGCAGATTCGGATGGGTAGACAAGGAAACCCGGAAATTCCCAGCAACCGTGACTTCGTTCAATATCATGCTGCGCAAGTCATATCTCCTGATGCCCGCGTTATCCCCGTGTTTGTCATGACACGCTGATTCATTCGGAGGTGGGGAACGAAGCTCCATCTTTCCGGGCCGGTCGACATGAACGGCTGGGCCGTTGACTCGGTAGTCCAGGCAGACTGACAAACACGGGGAGGACGGCGAGATTTGAGCAAGCGCCACGACACCATTGCAACTGCTCGGTTCCATTAGGAGACAGTTCGATATACTCAAAACAAAAAGTCGCACAGTAATAGAGTGAGACAAAGAGCTAGGTTGCGCGGTACCTAATTCGGTTTTTGTGATCAGTCCCTCTTTCAGGGTTGGGCTTATAGGATGGGCCCATCACTGTACCGAGAATGTGAGTTCCAATGGTTCTCTCAGCCCGTGTAGTATTCCGCTTGTTTGCACAGGCCCCATGAATCCCGTGATGTGGCGGATATCCGCCATGAAATGATTGAACAGGTGGTGAGTCAATATGGAATCCAAATCCATGACAGCTCGGCGCCCGGCGCTTAGGGGCTGGGATTTAAGCTGCATGGGCTAGGCTGTAGCTCTCTATTATCGACAAATATGGGCGTTGATAAACTGACCGTGTAACCAAGCGGCACATTGCAAGGTCCTTTTGAAATACCCGGTAAGCGCCGTAAAGGATCCGGCAAAGCACGAATTAGGGAGGTTCCAACACGCGGGAATACGCTCGGGTAATGTGTGACTCACGCGCGATACCACTCTACTATCCACATCATCTTAGGATTTCCAATGCTTTGGCTGTGCAAGTATTGAAGAATTGGCGTCAGTTTCATGACCTCCAGCATTTCTCCCTACCCACCAAGAAGCAATTCGCAGAAACAATATTTGTCCAATATCTTCTCTCCTCGTCAATTGCAACCACCTCACTCACACCACCACATCGTCCCACACAATGTCCGACCCAACCTTCTACGTCGAAACCCCCAGCCTCTTCATCTCCTACCTCCAGCCCTCCAACGACGCCCACTGTGACTTCCTCGTGGCGCTCTACAACACCCCCGAATTCATCGCCTCCATCGGAGGCAGCCCCACCAGCATAGTCACTCGCGAAGTCGCGCGCAAAGTCCTCGCGGGACGCTTCCGAGATGAACATGAGCGGAATGGGTATGGGACGTACCTTGTTAGTTTGAAGAACGAAGATGGGAATGGTGAGGAGGGTGATAAACTCGCTGCTCTGCAGGCGGCAGTGCCGATCGGCACCATCGGTCTCATGCGCGGCGAGGAACCAGACCGGTATCCCGCGCCGGATATCGGCTTTGCGATGTTGACGGAGTACATGCGCAAGGGGTATACGAAAGAGGCGGCGCTGGGGATTATGGAGTATCTGGAGAGGGAGAAGGGGTTGAAGGAGGTGTTTGGGTTTTGTGACCGGAAGAATGTTGCATCGAAGGCAGTGCTGAGGAGTATTGGGCTTGAGGACCGCGGGGAGTGGCCGTTGAGGGTGTTTGGGGGGGAGATTTCGGCTGTTTGGACGAAAAAGGGGATGCATGGGGATTTTGGGCCGGGGGGGTATGGTTTGTAGATGACTGATAGATCAGGCAGGTGGATGGCTGCCGGGTGAAGCGGTTTGGGTCTGGAAATATCAAGATTGGTTCAAGTTTGTTGCATATGACGGACTGATGTCAAGGTTTTTTGTACAGTCTGAAACAACCAGCCCATGAAGTATCCCAGAGAGGGTGTCAATGTACCAGGCAAACGTCACAGTGATAGGGGGCAGACGGAATCGAGACATCTCACTTCTCACACCACTTGTAATTATGGCGCACAATCCGAATACCACATAATATCTCATTATTCGTTCCCTAGGGAGCCTGTGTCATGTATATAAGTGAGCTGTCGCTTTTGTGCGTCATTAAAATTAGGTATTTACCGCCAGACCAGGTAAGGGCTGACTTGTGAGTGTCGTTCCCACATGCATCATGCATATCCAAAACATCATGTCTAACCCCTTAAAGATTTACCTGCCGACAGCGGCTCCGGTCCTGGCATCGCGATACCAATTCCCGACAAAATCGCCCAGGCACTCTCCAACAGTAACGACCCTGTACCCCTTCGCCTGGGCGTTCTGGATCGCATACTCGGCAAACGACGTCACGGTGTACTGATGCACATCATGCTCCAAGCTGATGTACTTGCCTCCGCCGCCGTTCGCAACCGCGTTGTTGAAGATGTTCTTGCTGTTCTGAATCAAGGAGGGGGACTGGTTGTTGTAATCCAGGGTGTCGACATTCCAGCCGATCACGTGGTATCCGAGCGCAGAGAGGTCCGCCAGGCAGGCAGCATTGCAGTTGCCGTACGGAGGGCGCATGTACGTCGGGATGGCGCCAAACATCTCAGCAGTCAGCTGCTCGATGCCGGCCATTTGCGATCTCCTGTCATCAGAGGAGATAGCGTTGAGATCGGCGTGGTTCCAGGTGTGGGAGCCGATCTGGTGGCCGGCGTGGACCATGCGCCAGAGCATGTCGGGGTAGGGAGCTTCGCGGATCTTGCCGAAGTTGTCGCCGTTGACGAAGAAAGTGACCTTGGCGCCGTAGCGGTCGAGGAGGTCGAGCAGGGCCGAGGTGTAGATGAAGGGGCCGTCGTCAAAGGTGATGGCGATGGTGCCGGGCACCGTGCATGCGGCGATGTTCACGCCTGGGAGGGGTCAGTACGCCGGGTCGTAAGGGGAGGGGCCGGAAAAGCCGGGCCGAGGAGTGGGGAAGGTGGGTGGGGCTTACCGTAGGGCACGCTGCCGAATTTCGGGCGAGGAACACTCAGAGTGCCGCCATTTCCGGTTCCGCCGTCGCCACCTGTTCTGCCAAGACAGTGAGCAAAACTAATTTCGATTTGACTTGGCAGTGCCAAGAAATGGAAAAGGGGGTTTCTTACCCTGTGCAGCCGCCAAACTGCGTCTGGCATCCGGTCCCGCAGTGGTCGGTGGTGGTTCCGCACCAGTTGTACTGCGAGCAGCATTCGCCGGACGGGCACGATCCGATTCCGTTTCCGCAGGTCTCGCGCTTCTCGAGCTTGAGGTCGCGCGGGTGGTTTCTAGGCGACATGGCGGGCTCAGAGCTCTCGCTCGGCCCGTGCCCCACCACAGACTCGGCCAGCGACAACATGGCCGCAGCCAAGGGGAAACCCAATATCGAATGCATGGTGAAGTAAATTGCCGTGGGATTACAACGAGAGTGGGAGGCAATAAGCTTTCGGAACCAAACATGAAAACCAGGAATTCGGGCGACTTCTTATTGTTTTTCTCTTGGTAGGTGATCTGCTGGGATGGGCTCGCCAACAGCCCACAGACCGGCGCTATGCTGCACTCCCGCCTTGACGACCCCCCCGGCCATGCATCCGACTTTCGCCCGAGGGCACCAATGACTAACGCGCATCGTGTTGACCAGGCAAGCATGCAGACCGGGCCGGTCGCCAGGCGGGCTGACGTTGTTGGCAGCACTGAAGGGGCAGCTGGCAAGATGCAGCGCTGCGCGATTGGTGGCGTCCAATGCGAGTGTGGGGAGCGAGTGTGCTGTGTTCGTATGATGCCTGCGAGACATCCAAAGTTGGTGGCTGCGCGCCCGCGACAAATCACAGCCGCTGCATCGCGCGCTCCGACCACACCAACCCGTTCCCACGTTCCCACAGCGCTGGAGCTTGCGGGAGGTGGGTTGTATTGGCACGCACCAGCCGTCTGATTTGCCGCAAAACAGGAATTTGCCAGCCGCACCGCAAGCTGTGTGCGAGCGATGCGAACCGACCGAAAAGCCGTACGGGATGATTCAGGCCTCGTATCGAGGCCGCCCCACAGTACACGCCCGACTAATTATAACGGCGCTGCTGCGACCTGAGCTGCTGGGGGTGCTCAGCATCCGCGCCGCTCTGTTGGAACGCTGGAGTCAGCGTCCTGTGAGTTTTGATGCAGAGTCATTTCCCATAGTCTTGGCTTAGTGACCAAAGCATCTGATTGGCCTCGTTCAGAAAATTCAACTCAGTCGATTAGTTGCTGAACGACGGCACACCTCATCCTCGTTGTTCGAAGAGCGACGCTGAGGGGAAAAGGGGTTGCGGGCAGGGCCGCAAATTGCGGCGTCCCACTCCCAGCGCCGGCAACCCGGTTACTAGAGACAATCGAGAACACTAGGCGGCCATCACCACTAGCGAGCGGAGACGGCCAAGAGAATTGAGGTTGTATTCCTCGGCTACTGCTAGTGTTCCAACTCGGGCACGATCAACGTAGTAGCATCCTCACGAGGTCAAGCTCGTGAAGCTTTTCCAGATACGACATCGCTTTGGGCATTTCCAAGCACTCGCCAAGACTTCAATTTCCTCCAGCCCTACCTATCTTTAGGCATCAGCCCACTTTGGAACTAAACCACCATGGGATGCTACGTCACTTTAAAAAAACACAACTGTGAATCACACGCCGAGTTGTTGCCGAACCGTTATAGCCGTAAACCCACAAGTCATACCATTTCTACCTTACCTTCCTTCTCTCCAAGCCACATTGAAGTAAGACTTCCAGTGTGCCTCGTAATAGGTAATGTAACTCGGCAGACGATTAAATTATCAGTCATGGTAGCAGTCATATTGTATCGGTCTTTGTGCTTTCACCTCCCGGAATCGACTTCCTCCCTTGTGACCCTATCTCGTAACCAACACTCGTCATCTAAATGTTCATCATCAGTGACTTCCACGCGAGCTCGGTAAACAAGGACCGAGGACTCAACTCGGAGAAAATACGAATAATACCCCGCACCGCGCGCCCAGCATCCAAAATACCGACCGTCCCTGTCCCACTCCACCTACTCCCGAGAACTCATCTCCCTTGCATCCTGCACCGCATCCTACCCACAAGGCGTCATCCCACCGCATCATATTTACCCACCAACAATCGCTATCTGAGACATCGGCTATCACCATCCCCACATGGTTCCTGACCCATCAGATTGTAACATGTAGCCTGCAGGCCGCCGCCAAGCCGTTAGGAAGACATTTACTCTAGAATCCTTCCAGAGGACTTCTTCGTGTGAGGTGGGGCTCCGATAGCGAACGTTGCACAGCGCAGATCATGAACTTGCGGTTCCTATATCCGCCGTCCGAGATACGGATTATGGTGACAACGGGAATTCCTTGGCGGTGCAAGCGCTGGCACCCCACAGGTAGGTATATAGCTCGTCGCACCTTTGTTGATTCCCCTCGGCTCGGTGCTAATGGTTAGCAATATCTTCATTTTCTGCGTTTTTCGGTTGTTTGCACTTTTCCTTTGCCTTTATCTTTGTCGCCGCTGATCAATTCCCTTTTTGTCACCTCCCTGAGCTGGTCGCTTCCCGGCATGTTGCCATATTTTGTGCTGCCAAGGTAAAGTGATGAGATCTCAGGGAGATTGGTGCACTGCCTGTCCGAGGCAGCTGGGCGTGCTTTCTTCGATATAGACGGAGCGCGGCTGTATGCTTGTGAAATATGATGGGTCAGTCGGAAACGAGTGGGGGAATGGCCGATGCGTTACCCGTACTGTTGGGTTTAAGTTGAAGCGGGGAGGGGAAGCAGAGCGGCAAAATAATCACACTTTTAGTAGCCGATTGCACGGTGTGAGTGTTTTTGCGACTGCATTTACAGGTTCTTGTCTCCAGGAGGAGCCGAATTCGGTAAAGTCCAGGAAGCCGTAGTCCTAGTACATATACCAGGTACACAGTCCGCGTGCTTGTGCACGAACTCCCATTAGGCAAGCGGCTAGCCCCGCTGAGTTACAATCTCATTCAGGGATGGTATGCTTGAACCGTGCCGGGGGACGAGTATATTTACGTGTAACCCCCGGGTAGGGGAGTGATGCATCCGGCAGAGCCCTTAACCTCTTCGTACGACCCGAAGTGCCACCAGGCCTCAATCAGGTTGCCAGGTACGGCAGCTCAACTCAGGGTTGAGGTTTAGTTCTGACTCGGCAACTCTGGCCAAGTCTTTTCGTCTACCATGAAACGCTTATGAATACACGACTTTCCATTTTGATTGGAACGCTGGGTGATACTAGCTTAGTCTTTCAGCTTCAGTGACAACAGGAAGGCAAGGTTCCATGTCTCTCATTGTGAAAGTCGTGTGCTTGTTTCCTTTTGCCGCCTTCGGAGCCGTTGTGGGTATTCATTATACACAGGCTTCTATGGTGAGCCGGAGACATATGACTTGAGTGGTTGGGCTCCCTGGAATCCGAGTTTTCCTTCTTGGGTGACCGCGAGAATCCCACGTGTGAAAGACTCCAAATATACCCGCTGGTGATTTATCCCGCTCACAATCTTCACAATCTACGAGCTCATTCGCCTTGTGAATCGGCAAGATTGGTGCGACATGCATCGGAGGCGTCCGGAGCAACCAGAACGCCAATAGTGGTATGCATTGAGATACCTACATATCTACCTACTACTAGTAGCATTGAACTTCGAGAGTGTTGATACCGGGTATTATCTCAAGACAGCAAAAGGCTGCATGGTTGTAGTTTAGTCTACTATTCAGACAAGACAAATGCGGTCTCTTTCAGCCTCGGTACCTGTCTGCTCCCAAGTTGCTCCCAAATGTACAGATTGACAGTGTTGAGTCCGTCAACAACAGTCGGCAAAATGTGCCGTTCGCCAACATTGTACAGCCCCTCGGCCCCGCGAAATGTTTGCCCATATGGATCGGTATGGTTGGCAGTTCAGTATATGCACTGGCGGTAGTTTGCAGCATTGCGGGAAAACCACCTGCCGATGCAGGCGCGAGTGGGTGAGCTGGATCACCTGTATCGGCGAGTGCGACGCAGTGTGCGGTTGACGAACCGTGTCACACATCTGCTTTCCTACGATAATGCTTGCGCACATTTTGCCGGCCCAACTCATTCCTGTAATTATCGTAGTGTTCAATCTACAAGTTTGAGGCCGGAGTTTTACTCTTCGTGCCTAGTTCTTGTCAAGAAAGCCGTGCTTTGCACCTCTGCAAGTTCGCTGCGGGTCATGTACCCGACCCCGTCCTGAGAAGAAAGATTTACGTAAGATACTAATGATGAAAGTGACGGAAGGGCGCCATGCACGTAGATTCGCTGCACCGAGAGTATTGTTTTTAATTGCCTACCTGGTTGGTTGCGCCTCAGGACACCAGCGAATGGCTAAGCGGAGAAAATGTTGTCTTTGACTTAGCAATCGCGACAACCCAATGACGAATAGGGGTAAGTGGGATATCTGTTGTGTCGGCCTCCTAAATCCTTCTGGTCACCTCACGTGCAATAGCTGCCTGGCAAAATCACATTTATAAAAAAGCCAAGGCGGTAATTACGGCTTCAGCAGGGCTATTCACCAACCAAACCTACCATTCAGCCCCTTACCGGTAGTACCGTAAGCGGAATGTCGATCCTTCCCGGAATTCTCCAGGCGGCCGCACTATATAGCGAGGTGACAAGGCAGAATAGGTAAACAACAAATTTGGGGCGAATTGCTTTATCCGAACGCCTGAATGAAAAGATACACGCAGAACCCGATGACTCGTCAGAACGGCTTCTGGAAGGAATACGGATTTTACTGGTCATGGGAACGGGTCCACATCCGGGCTTATCAGTCATAAACGTACACCTCAAATTTCACCCTGAATTAGGGCGAGGCGCATCAGTAATATCGCAAGGAAAATAAAAAGGAGCTGTCTCCCGCGCCTCAATTGAGTTGCAGCACGCACTGGCTCCTTCACTCGTTGTCATCCATCGCCTCAGACCAAGCCAATTCACCAGGATGCCTTCCCTCAACTTTGTCGCAGCGCTCGCGTGCCTCGCGGGGCTTTTCAGTGTCGCAACCGCAGCGACATCGGTGAAGCTCGTCGGCGGAGTCTGTGGTAGCTTCCCTGGTGCCTTTCCGGATTCCAACACCGGCTGGAGCCGCGTCGGGGACACACCGCTCCGGCCATTCGGCACGGGCACGTACATTGACAATCTCGACTCGAGGTGGGGATCTATCAAGGAGACGGCACGCGGAACCCTCCCGTGGGAGACGGTGAGTTGCCCCTGTTTACCCGGACAAATTTACACCACCAAATGCTTACCAACTCTCCCTCTTCAGGTGGCCCTGCACAACGACTCCAGCTACGCATCCTACCCCGTCGAATGCGTCGACGACCAAGGCTTCCGGTCGGGCGGCAAGCCGATCCGCATCAACACTCTAAGGGACTCGACGCTCGTCACGAGCAGCTTTGGCCTGATTACGGAGCCGTACAACTATTACATCGATGGCGTGCAGCAGCCGGGTATCTACATCGGCGCTGCGGGCGAGGTGCGCTGGGCGTGGAAGAACCGCACTGTCAACAATATCATGTACTGGCAGCCGAGACTCATGGTCGTGACTACCATAGACCCTCAGGCGGATGTGCTGCGCGAGGGGGAGGTGCAGGGGTTCCTCGTGTCGCAGAGGTGATTAGTATCTAGTAAAACATTGCTGAGCGGGGGTTGGATGTACAGAAGTTGAGAAGAACTATGGAGTTGTGCAATGCAGCACCTAATGTGAGATTCAAAATGTAATACCTCCGTATAATGAATGCAGGGTGAAGACGCGGGATGTTTCCGCTATTTCTCCTCCAGCTCACCCACTCTCGCAGGTCGTCGGCACGGACCTCTGTCCGATCCAATCCACCTTCTAAGATCTTGCCTCTATTCACATACTAGTACTATCAATGAATCACGACCTCGGTCCGAGACCACTAACCTCCAAGCCAGCGCCCCTCCTAGCTGCGAGTTTTTCGTCGACGACCTCGAAGCCGACTGGGCCTTCGTCCGCCCCTTGACTTCATCTACCTCCGCCGCATGATGTGCGGTTCCATCAAAGACTGGCCCCACCTCATGAAGCAGGCCTACGAGCGAGTTTTACCTCCTACCTCTCCCTCTCCCTATCCAACCACGACTAACACACAACACACAGCAACCTCGCCCCCGGGGCCTACATCGAACTCTGCGACCCCATCTGCGACGACGGATTTCTTCCGCCAGACATCGCCTACGTGAAATGGAATCGGCTCCTGCTCAACGCATCCCTCAAGCTGGGCGCGTCGCTTGATTCAGCCAGGCACTACAAGCGGCAGCTGGTTGACACAGGGTTCGTCAACGTCACGCAGGTGGAGTACAAGTGGCTGATTAATTCTTGGCCGAAGGATGAGAAGTACAAGACTATTGGTGGGTTGTTTTTTTGCACCTCGAAATTCGAATCAACTCAGAGGATTTTTGAATCAATTTGGGTCAGAGAGCTGAAGTGATTTTTTTGCAGGCGCCTGGGTCTTTGAGAACCCGAGCGCGGGTCTGGAATCCCTGAGTTTGGTACTGTTTACGAAGGTGTTGGGGTGGACGGCGGAGGAAGTGCATGCTCTGCTTGGGGAGGTGAGAGTTGATATGAGGAATAGGAGGTAGGTATCATGCTTACTGGCCTGTGTGGGTGAATCCTCTCTCTGCTCCGAGGCGAACTGCGAGGGACTTTGGGTTAGCTATACGGTGTGGGCCCAGAAGCCGGAGTGGAATGCTTGTGTCGATGATCAAGAACCCCATTTTCTCTCTTGTGGTGTTCTATCTACCTAGGATACGCGTCATCAGTATTGTCTCCGCAGTTCGGCTCTCGGAATGTGGAGGGGTTCGCTCTGCCGTGGAGCTGCCAAACTCGGCTAATAGTCCGCCCCTTGGTCCAAGAAATTGTCATCACTTCTTTTGTGTTAGTAGTTGTTGGTCTGGGAGCGGTTTGGCTGCTATTCGAAGATTTCAACGATCAACAGTAAAAATTAAATGTTTTTCAAGCTTTTGGGAGAAGCTTGTCACCAACTGAGTCAATCATTACGGATAGCTCAGAAGAACGAACGATCCGGCTACTATGACCGGCTCCACCCCCTTTATATCACCCGGAATTCCGATTAGCCCATGGCTGGGCTACCTCATACTTTCACTGTCTCTCCAATATTCCCTACCGCTCGGAAGACATCCAAGTGCCCCACACAGCCGACACTGTCCACATACCGGGACGAGGATACGAAGATTTCCCGTGCTTCGTGAAGGCGGATGGATCTCAGCCCAAATTCCTATCTGGACGCGCACCAATGATAACCACAGTGAATTACCCGTATCTTGGTGATGGCTCGGACAATAAGATAAAGACTTGGCCAGCTTCCCCGGGCCTTTCACCGACAACTGTCAACGCGATCAAGTCCTTCGCCATCGCTCGCCACCATGACTGTATGGTCCCTCGCCATCGCCGCGCTGGCAATCGGCCATGCATCGGCACAAGGAGACAGTCTCCGCTTCGGTTGCTCCCAGCTCGTGATTGAACGGTCCGACCCTATCGTCAGCCCCGGCATGAACCCCTCCCCGCATACGCACCAAATCGTCGGCGGTAACTCGTTCAACTTCACCATGGACCCGGCCGACCATGATCCGGCCAAGGCATCGACTTGCACCTCGTGCACGTACTCGGAAGATTTCAGCAACTACTGGACCGCCACCGTGTACTTCAAGTCGCCTGAGAACGGGACCTACCGACTGGTCCCGCAGATGGCCAACTTCAACTCGTTCGATGGGAAGAAATTCCTGCAGCAGGAGGGCGGTCTCACTGTCTACTACATGCAGCCTTTCAGCGGCAGCGCCAAGGTCACGGCGTTCAAGCCCGTTCGTCTCCTCCCCGCCATCTTCCAAACCCAGCAAGCCCCGCTATCCTCATCACCCAGTCTAACACACCCCTTTTGTCACAGGGCTTCCGTATGCTCGCCGGTAACCCCACCCTGCGCTCCAAGACCGGCACCTCCCCCGGAATCTGCCACCGCTGCAACGGCAACGGCGACGGCTTCGCCCCTTGCGACTCCAAGGACACTTCCGAATTCCCCCTCAAGATGTGCCCCGGCGGGATCCGCGCGACCGTAATCTTCCCATCCTGCTGGGACGGCAAGAACCTCGACAGCCCCGACCATCAAGCCCACATGGCGTACTCTGCTAGTGGTGTGGGTGGGGGGCTGGCGGGGGCGAGTTGTCCGGTCAGTCACCCGATTCGGGTGCCGCAGGTGATGTATGAGATTATGCTGGATACGAGGGGTTTCAATCAGAAGGAGTATTTTGAAGGGGGGAAGCAGCCGTTTGTGTATAGCTTTGGGGATCGGTCGGGGCATGGCCAGCATGGGGATTATTTGTTTGGATGTGAGTTTCGGCCTGTCGGGTGGTTTCCTGGTTTGGTATGCTAATGATTGTTGTGTAACAGGGAAGGATGACGCTCTCCAGCGCGGCATGGACAACCTGGGGAAGAACGGGTGTACCAACGACGTGTGCAGCGCGCTCAAGATCCAGGATGCGAAGGACGCCATTGCTTGCACGATTCCGTCCCGTGTCAATGAGGATGTCGGTGTCAAGGGGAACTGTGAGTATCCAATGGGAAGTATGTATGAATGTTGGCTGACAATTCACTGCAGGGCTCAAATCTATTCCAGGGGGTGTCATTGAGTCGTAGTTGAAGGACAGTGCGCCGGCACGCAATTGTGGGAGGCAAGCATACGATGGGCCAGGGTCCAGGTAAAACGAGAGTGAGCTTTTGGGTGCAATAGACCGCGTCGCGCCCTCAGGGTGCCTTTTTTGCACTCTCTAGCAGTCCATTTCGATGAATGCAGTCGAAAAATTTGGCGGCGGGAGCATGTCTCGGAGTGTTAGAGTGATCGTGCATATATTGGAACCTCGCAGGGTACCTTATCGAAGAACGTAACACCTGGATCCCAAACCTTCAATTCCCACTAAGACTCACCTTTCATCTTCCCCAAAACATCGCACACACAATTCCCCGACTGACAGTTCGTCTCCGCACAAAAGGCCTCTCCCGATCCACAGAGCCTATCCACGCCACAGCAATCGCCCCATTTAGAAAGGCTTACCTAATCATGCAACGACCTAACTTTGCAACGGGTTTCCCACTAAAAACCCCACTTTTCAATAGCTTATATCTCCGC
>Ga0247780_1000503_pt1 | contig 36212 bp, 30 predicted proteins | sample UWRJL079202R5_FD_179927 | JGI IMG/M metagenome (GOLD analysis project Ga0247780, IMG submission 179927) | Plant litter microbial communities from Arlington Agricultural Research Station in Wisconsin, United States - UWRJ-L079-202R-5 | ecosystem: Environmental > Terrestrial > Plant litter >...
CTCCCCCTCCTCCCCCGTCGGCGGCATCACCCTCCCCATCGTTACATGCAACGACCTCGCCGCCCACCACGCCCACAACCCCTTCAAGCTGTACACCGATCCGGACACCAAGAAATGTCGCTCCTTTCTGCGCACACAGTGTAGCAGCGCCCGCGCCGCGGCGTGCAAGGAGCAGTTCGTGGACTGCATCGATGTGTATGCTGAGACTTGTCGGAGGGGGGGACATGCGCGGCGCGGGCTGGGGGAGAAGAGGACGGTTTGGTTTGGGGAGGATTTTGGGACTGCAAAAGTTAGGTGTAATGTGCAGTATGCGGAGTGATCTATTGTTACTCAACAGCCGCTCGGATGGGTGTCAACGCTGTCTGGGTTTGCCTACGTGCCTCGAGCATATTATCGAACCTACTGGCTCTCAGGAACTGCGACCAGCGGATAATCAGACGTAGGGAACAATACGACGAAACAAATAGTGTGCCGGTCGTTGGTGAAACTCGTGTGTTACATTGTAGTTCTAGAACGTAGAGAGAACCACTGCAAGGCACCACCCTTGCTTCCCTTGCCAGCAAGCGTTCCAGCTCTCATAATGCGACACCAGCACCAGTAAAGGCGATAGATCTACCCGCAAAGGCTGCCACCCGTGAGTCGAGAGATGAAGCGCATCCTGGCAAGTCCCAAGGCCACTACCCAAGTCTTACCTGAAGGCGAGGGCCGAAAAGGGAGGGAATGAACAAAGTATAAGCAACCCAGAAAAACGCCCTCGCTAATGCAATTTTCTTTTTCTTTTTCGCAATGTCGTCTGTCCTACTGGAGGAGTTCTTCACAAGTCCAGTCCTCGTAGCTGTTGCACATGTTAGCCACCAGCCAACCGACCAGCTCTTATGCGAAAAACTTACTATCCATCAGGCATGTACCGGCGCACGATCAGAGGGATCTTCTTCTCCCTTAGCTCTTTGATAGCGATCTGGAGGGGATCCGTTTCTCCTTCCAAATCAACCAGAACCGGCGCGTTCATGCTGTAGGCCTTGGGTCAGCAAATTGCCATCCCGACTTCACATTGAACAGAGCCAGCTCTTACCTGATCTGCAGGGCGCGCGTGCCTAGGATGCGTGCCTTCTCATATTTTGTCATGAAAGGAGTAGTGCTGCGCTTGTCGTTGGGTATCTTCTTGTCCTTGTGCGACTTGTCGTTTCCCTTGCCGTGGTTGGCGGCCGCGTTAGGATCGCCTGACGCGACGACACGGTGGTCTTCGCCATCTTCGTCGCCGTCCAGCCGTGCAGCATCATCCTCTGCCGTCTCGGGCTCGGGCTCATAGTACTCATCGGGGTCCTCGTCGAAGGCGGGCTCGTCACTGGACACGCGTAAGTTAGTACTCAGAGTCTGCAAGGATCGAGAGGATGGGGAATGCGCACAGAGGGCCTTGGTCGTCGTAGCCGTCGTCAGACATGTTGAGTGTATGCTGAGCTGGTGCTTTGCTTGGTAGAAGATGCGGACTGGGGACAGACTCGCGCAAGTTGGCTGGGAATCGACGAGAATTCTTGCTTTGTTCGAATAGTGGCGTTCTTGTTGCGATCGCTGTAGGCGGCTGAAGAAAGAGGGACAGCAAAAATGTTAGGTGGGGCTCCAATGGCAAGGCTGAATGAAAAGTTTGGATTGGGGCACGGACCTGTCAAGAGTCGACCAATCAGAGCGCACCCTAACTTCTTGCCAGCCGATACATCTTTACCTTGGCTTTCATTCCCATCCTTCTGAAGCAAGATATGTTATCCATTTCGGGCCCAGTCTCGTTGCTGGATACCACCCTGGAATTATCGGAAAGCCATTTCGGCTTGTAATTCGATCCCAACAGCCGAGGAAGAAAAGCGTCTACTGCATGATCACTGGGGCATGAAGTCAACGGCATTTACATCGTCCCGTTTCTGTCCACCTCGTTTCTTGATGAGAAATACAACAGCCAGCCGAGAAAATACGGCATCCTGTTTTGTCCCGGTTCGACGGAAAGAAGACCCTCCCCGACTCGTAGGGGTAGGGTTAGGGTTTATGTGTCTTGACAGGGGGGGCCTTTACAGCCAGACTCGGTTATTAGCAATGCAGTCAGTTGGCGACGGGATAGCCACTATGTCTGTGTACCTTCTTTCAGGCATCAAATGTTGAATAATTTACATAGGCACGCCCCTCGGACTTACGAACCATGGTGGCTGCCATTGCATTGTTTTCGATGTGACCAAGAGTGACTGACATTTACAGCAGTCTGTGTTGAATCCAATGTCCTGATCCAAGAACCTAGAATACGTCCCGGTACAGACTATAGATGTGGGGAAGAGGCCAAAGGCTGCATGTGCAAAATGGTACCCATTGAAGTCTCTGAGATTTTGACACTAGCGTGTAACATGAGGAAATAAAGTCTCGTTTGACAGTAACATCTTCCACAACGTGTGGATGACTCTTTCACCAGAAGGTCGCTGTGGTTTGTGGCTGTCAACTCAGTTAGGGTCAAGCACAGGTCTAAGATAAAACAGCAATAAAATCACAGTTCTGTCACGCTAACGGCTCAAATTCATGTTATACGATTTGACGTCACATCCAAACGACACCAGTGGCTAGCTCGACCAAATTTGCGGGCCAGCCCGTTGATTCGGGTGAGGTTGCCGTGAAATGTGGGAGACGTCTCTCAGCCAATCAGATAGCCCTGTTTCCGATAACGAACTGCCGGCCGGCAAATCGCACCCACAAAAATAGTCGTGGAAATTTTGGGAGGTCTCTCTGGGCAACTCCTTCCACAGCACCCGCTCCCTGGCGCTATGCGTTAAAGATGAAGAGAAACGCCGAGGATGATGGCCCCGAGGCCTCATCCAAGAAGCGTCTCACAGAATGGGCACAGGGCAACGATCTCGACGCCGAGACTGCATCAGTTTTCTCCGCTGTTGACAGCTGCGATGGCTCGACTGCCCACCCAACGCAAACCGCACCAGCAACCTCCATTACCGCAACTTCCACCGCGTCCCGAAAATTCCCCTCCGACTTGAAGACAATCAAGTGCACCTTTGCCGGCTGCCCCAAGACCTTCAATCGCCCAGCTCGCCTATCCGCCCATCTCCGATCCCATACCAACGACCGCGCCTTTCGCTGCCCATACGAAGGCTGTGGCAAGTCCTACCTCGAGGAGAAGCACTTGACCCAGCACGTCAAGGGCTCGCATACCCACGAAAAGAAGTACACCTGTGATGAGCCCGGCTGTGGTAAGTCATTCGTTACCGCCACTAGATTGCGACGACATGCCGCCGTCCACGAAGGCGCCGAGCGCTTCCGATGCCGAGGATACGACGGGTGCAACCAAAGCTTCCGAAAGCACCAAACTCTCCAGAGACATATACGAACAGTTCATCTCGATATGTCGGCCTATGTATGCGCTCAAAAGGGGTGTTCAAGCGGATTTGACACAGCCGCCGCCCTCCGAAGGCACGTCGAGCGAGAGCACGGCGAACTGAAATTCTGGTGCGACGAGTGCGGCAAGGCCGATGGTGACGACGATGGCGAGGTTCAACGGGTCGGATTCACTACACTTCTCCTGCTTCAAACACACATGAGGCGGGAGCATGTTGGCTGTATGTTTTGCGATATCAAGTGCGGCAGCCAGGCGGACCTGGAGCGTCATATCGACATGTACCATTCGGGGACGACAGTGGAGGATCGCAAGACCGTTACTTGCACGTGGGAGGGATGTGAAAAGACATTCACACGAGTCTCTAACCTCAACACACACGTAAAAACGGCACATGAGGGCGTACGCTTTGTGTGCGGCCAGGTGGACACTTTTGGGGTTGAGGATATCTCCGACTGGAACTGGATGGAAGAGGGTTGCGGACAATCTTTTGTCAGCAAACTGAAGCTGGAGGAGCACGTGCGTTTCGTACATCTGGGGCGGCAGCGGCCCCCGAAGCTTTATACCATTGCAACGAAGTCACCGACAGAGCTCGAGGAGATGACAGTGCTGGTGCCGAATCGGACCATCACCTGCACTGTAGCCGGATGCTCAGCCAGATTTATTCGGCACGCTGATCTGAACAAGCATCTGCAAACAACCCATATCGATACGCTTGCGGCTATCGGTCCCATTGATCCTCAGCTGCAGCAGCAATCTGGATCTGACGCCGATCAATTTTGGCTTATTGCTGGCGAACCTGAGGCTTCTCGGCAGCCAAGCTTCGAGATGGAATGGGCAGAGATGCGGAGACTGATCGACCTTGATGCGCTGGTCGAGGGCCAGGAGTAATTATTGGTCGCTCTTATGAAGTTATGGTTATGTGGGAATTGATACCCGGGGTTTTTGTAGCATTTGTACTGCATGGTTGGCGCCTTAAAAGATGGACGGGATGGGAAAATAACTCGTGACGTCCTTGCTTATGGCTACAAGACGCTCTACATAGCTAGAGGATAGTAACTCGAGCCTTTGATGACAATAACCCTCAGTCGGTCACAAATATATGATGGGCAACGGCAAGTTACAGCAAAAACACGTAGGGAGACCTCAAGGTGATGAGCCCGTTGGTGTTAAGTCTATGATAACACGATAACACAACACAAGAAAGGTATTTGCCCCCCTTCAGCCCCTCACCCCCTTTTACTGCCCCGAGGTTTTTGCAAGCAAACAGAACACAGAACACAGCACAGCTCTCCTCAATCTTCAGTTACTGCTGCCCCCCCTGGCCTTTCCCCTGCCCCTCCAGCACCTTTGCTCCGCCGTGGAGAACCGCCCCAGCCTTCTCTAGCAGCCGTGCGAGCTTACTGGACTCCGCCTCGAGAGCGGACGGCGTCCCTTTTAGTCTTGATTCGTCAGCTCTATCCTGTCCTGTGTCAACATCCGAATGGTAAGGTAGCGCACCTGACTTCTTGGTGGCCTTGTCGTCGCCGACGCTGATGCTCGCGTCGACAGCGCCCTCCTCGGCAGCTGCCTCCTCGCCGGTGACCTCGGCCCCGGGAGCGGCAGCGGCCTTGGCGGTCTTCTTTTTCTGCGGCTGGCCGCTGGTTGCGTCGCAGGGACAGTTGTCCTTGCCCGCGGCGGCGGGATCCTCGGCCGCGTCTAGCTTATCAGCGTCGGCGACCTTGGTGCCCTTCTTGGAGGTACCGTAGGGGTCACGGCCGTAGTTCTGATATTTGTCAGTGTATAGGCGGTGGCGAAGTAACAGAATGACATACGTTGTCGTTGTAAGACATGTTGAGGTGTGGTTTTGAGAGTTGACGGGAAAAGAACACGTTGATAAGTGTGTATAACTTATTGCTTGATGGTGAGTGTGCTTCTCTATTGTAATGCCATCGAGGGGCAGGCGCGCGCTCTCCTTATATACATATTTAGTTGCTATTGACTATACATCGTAACGGGTATAGAGTATCCCAACAATAATGTTCTCCTAACCCCTAGCGGTACCCCTGAACACGTCACCTCAGGCCATGAGACGGGCTCCCGAGTTACTAGGGCAAGAGTCTCAAAGCAAAGCGCCGGAGGTGTAGCCGGCGGCCAAACGTCATCTCCTACTCGACGATTTGCCGTCAAACGCTATCGTGCAACCAGCTTCCCTCGCCTCCGATGCGGCACGCCACTCGTTTGACGACGACGCGCCCGTTCTAGGAAGGAGGGCGGTGAGCATTCTGTCTGCCGAGAAACGTTGTGCAGAGTACAATCCGCTGACATAAAGCGGCTTTTTCAGAGTTCGGGGGACGGCCACGTAGCGAAGCCGCGAGGCCTCAATTTCTCACGGCGAGTTTCGGCGAGTCACGGAGCTGCTTCCCACCAACCAGACGGTGCTGTACTCGGTATCGAGCTTTCAGAAATTGGAGATCGAACGGTCGGGACCAGGGATCCACTGATCTCAGAAGACCCAACGCGCCGGCCAACGTTGTCGCGTACTTTGCCAGCAGACAAGGACTCTTCGCGGTACCTCAGAGCTTGCTACCTTCTGCCTCAGAAACGATCGCCCCGCTCATCAACGACCTGTCATGCGGCACCAGCTTATTCGAGCCGTACAGGACAGCCTTTCTCCCCCCCTTTGTCCCCCACCAGGCCACACCGATAGCCGCCCTCTCGACGTCCATCTCGCCGCTGGTGAGTACTTCCCAGAACCGCCTCTTGGCCGGCTCCCGCATGGCCGGCTCCCCTATCTCACCCACGGCAAGGGCAGTAAGTGTCATCCACTCCTCAACGATGCTCAAGTGCAAGAACGGGAGGGAGTCGATCAGTGTCAGCACCAAAGTGCTCTGCTCCGATGCGGGCTCCTGCGGTGTCTCGGACTGCATCTCCTCACGGCTCCGTGGAAGAGGCGCCTTGCTTGCCAGGCCCGACCGGAATCGGACCATCTCAAGCAGTGTCTCGGCCAGATATGGATGACTGGCCGAAATCGGGAACGGCGGCGACAAGATCTGCATGACGGTCTTGAACGCCACGCGGAACTGGCGGGGAGAGATGTATGACGGGAAGGAGGAGAAGAGAGTCTCGGAGTAGAACGGCACAAGGTCGACCGTGATGGGGGCGTTGTGCGGGCACGAGAGGACCGACAGGACGGCGCTATGGGCGGCTTCAAACAACTCCAGCATGCGAGGCGAGAGCGGCGCGGCGTGTGTCAGGTACCCGATGGCGGGTTGCACGATAAGGGCGTCACAGGTCTCGGGAGGGAGATGGAGGGGGAGGTGTTCGGCAACGTTGAGGTAGAACAGGTCCAGGGTTCTGTGGAGGGGGTGCGGGGGGATGGCGGCAGGACTGGCGGGGCGGATGCCTTGGAGGAAGGAGGCCGAAGCGTCGGCGTACCGCGCCAGGTTGTCGAGTGACGCGAGGTAGGTGAATGTGTACACCTGGAACGCGTCGCTGCCCTGGCGGGAGGAGATGAAGTACAAATTTCGCAGGACTGTGAGGGATTTCGTCGCCACGATCGGCGCCACGATGTCGTTCCTCATGTGAGGATCGAGCAGGCTGCGTGCGACAACGGGTTGTAGGACGGCAACAACACCGTACATGATTTTTTTCAAGAGCTGCCAGAGGACAGTCCATGTACTCTGCAGAGTCTCCGATGTGAGGAAGACCTCTTCCTCGGATATCTCAAGCTCGGACAGCTTGTTTGCCCGCCAGTGCTGCAGCAGCTTTTCTGTGAAGAGAATCATGTCGTCCTGCGCCTGCAGCACGACATGTGTATGACGAGCATTCTGGATAGCGAAACCCAACAGTTTTGAGAGGGGTCCCAGGCCGGAGACAAGAGGCTTCTGCTCGAGCTGGCGGACAAGAAGAAACGATGGCGAGGCGTCTGACCACATAAACTTCTGCCCAGCTTGCCGTACGTCAAGGTCTATTGCGCTGAGAAACAGTCCGTCCTGCAAGCCATCGGCACCGAAAGTCGCCTTTGTCACTGCAGGGACAAGTCCGTCGCAATCCAAGGAGTAGCGAGAGGACTCAGAGAGCAAGGGAAACACATAGTTGAGCGCCATCACCAGAGGCCCGGCTGGGGCAGTATCGGCCTCGTGCTCGTCGCCGCCGAGTGCAAGATTTGCTGCTGTCACGACAGCCCGCTCCAGGGTCCCGCGCATCCCGCTGCTGAGCGAATGTCTGTTGCCGCCCTCCAGCCCCATGAGGATGCCGCTGAGAACCAAGAGGTGTTTCCATCTGCTCGACAAGCTGTCGGCACCCTTGATGACAGCTGCCGTCCAAGCACCTGTGCGTAGGCTCCCACCAGGCCGGGGCAATTTGGTCTTTTCATCTTCCAGCTCGCGCCGCCGGACGTGGATGGCCGCTGTGTTGTAAATGCTGATTATGCGATAGCAGGCGCGCATGCCATCACCGCGGTTCCATATCGCGGGAGCGTCAAGGAGTTGCGAGGTCAGAAGAGAGACATTCAGAGGGTTCGAGAGGTTCGTCAACAGCGTCGTCGTTGTCGAGAAGATCTGCTCCGTGCGCGCATCGTCATGCACGTCCTGGTAGAGCCGCAAGACGCTGGTAAGGAGCCGATCAATTGACATCGTTGGGAATTGCCAATCGTGGGCTATTGGCGATCTGCATCTGACAATCTGACAACAAGACAACAGGGCGGGCGTTGTCTCTGTGCATCAACGCGCAAGCAGGTAGCGATGAGCGCGTGGTTCATGTCCCCTCGACAGGGACGAATGGTTGAGCCGAGGTAACGTTTATGCATATAAGCGGTATGTTTAAGCTGTATATGCATAGAGCAAGCTAAGCTCCCGTGGTCCCTCCACCGACCCGCAGCTCCAGAGTTCATCAATTCGCAAACGACGCGACCGGACGGAGAGGCGCAGAGCACGCTGAGCACCGTGGCAATGGGATATCCGTCGTACGTCATATCGTCCGTCGCGCCTGAAGAGAATGATTCCTGACACGAGTGTTGCAGATTGGTTCGGCGGGACAGCGCTCCTCCTAACTACACGACGCCTCCATTCCCTTCGCTCCACCTGCCCCCCCAGGACCCGAAATGGAGTCTGTACACGGTCCGCGACATCTGGCGGTTTACCCTCCTCTGGACGTTGATCCTCTTTGGCCTGTTCCATCTTGGAGCTGCTGGGATTGCACTGCTGATGCAGGCCGGCAAGAGACGGTCGAACTGGAAGTATCTGTGGCTGGTGCCGTTAGTCTACTCCTTGATCGCCGGTGTCGAAGCTGTCATGGCTGGCAGCGTGGTTGGCTTAATGTCTGTTCCTTCAACCCTTTGTTGTCATGGCTACCCATTTTACCGATAATACCGACGCGTGTGCTGACCTTTCCCTGGTAGAGTTGGCGCGAGCTACGTTGCAGGGAATTTCACCATGTCGACCTGGATCCCCTTCGTCTGGGGTTGGGTCAACGTCCTAGTCCTGATTGTTTCATCCTTTACAATCCAGGGCGGTCTATAAATGTCTGGCCACGACCAGAGGAGATGCGCACCCCATTATTTACCTCCATCTAGCGAGCCTGGGAACCAATATGGTTTGTTGTTGTTGTTGTTGGGGAGCCTGGATGCAACGTTCAAGTGAGACGAGGGCTTGGCCATAGCAATTGGTGGCGTCATAACGGGACTTTGAGGCTCCTCTGGGGACCCTTGCATACTGGCCCCACCACCAACCACGAGCGACCTGGGTTGTTTTATCGACAGCTGCGGCTGACCCTGATCTTCCCTGACCTTCAGTTCCGCGCCCACCAACACCTTCAAGAACATCAAATATTGGCAGTCGACGCATCGGGCTGCGTTATTTGACCGGCCTTGTATCTTGCAAACAAAGGCGCGGGGAAATGGCGCATAGCCTTTGAAGAACTCAGACATAACCATCAGCGGGTCTTTGTCAGCCCGTGAAGCTCCTTGCCGTGCCAAACCAAAGCCACACTCCTTCCCAGCCGTGTGGGTAAAGATTTCTTGCAAGAATGGAAGCTGCAGACAACTCGCGACATTGGTCTCCGAAGTAAGCTGCCTTAATCTTCTTCATCTATCTATCTTCGTACTAGTCACCCACCACTGCCCTATTCTTGACCATACCACCACTCCACACCTACTCCTCGTCTCGCCCAAGATGTCCGACCCTATTCCGCCGTCACCTATCGTGTGCTCCGCCTCGAAACACAACTCCCCGCATTCGCACTCCCACTGTCTCGGGAATGAGGATGAGGAGCTGCCCTGGGCTACGGGCCGTGAAACTGGTACCGCCCGTCACCGCCAACAGTCTCGCGACATCCCGTTCGCCATAGATACCCAAGTGCGGGCTGTGTCGCTTCCCTCGTTGTCAGCCAGTGCCGACCCCGACTCAGCGTCGCCATCTCCAGACAACAGATTCCCTGCTACCGAGGATGCTAACCATACGCTGCCACTCCTCAGCCCACCAGCGACCTCGCCCGCTGCCTCGCACTCACCGGACCGTATCTACTTTCCACACCAGCCAAAGTCACTCGCCGGTATCGCGTTACGCTCTTTCTGTCTCGGCATTACCGCAACCGTGGGCGTTGTGAGCACTGCGGTCATCCTAACCCGCACCGACAGCTCGCTCTGGCGGTTGCCCTTCTTCCTAGCGACGCTCTCGATCTTCCATTTTCTCGAGTTCTGGACAACGGCAGCTTACAACACGCGCGTAGCTGATGTCAGCTCCTTCCTGCTGACAGCTAACTGGCCTGGCTACGCCATTGCCCACGCCGCCGCCACCACTGAGTGTTTACTGACGAACGTATTTTGGCCGAACCGCTCCTGGGCTCCGCTGCACAGCGGCTCGTTGTTCTGCCTGGTTGGTCTTGTGCTCGTCGTCGTTGGCCAGACGGTGCGCAGCGTCGCCATGGTTCAGGCTGGCCCGAGCTTCAACCACATGGTGCAGCATCAGCGCAGTGCTGCCCACGTACTGGTCACAACTGGCATCTACGGTCGGCTGCGGCACCCGAGCTACTTCGGTTTCTTTTGGTGGGCATTGGGCACGCAGCTGGCGCTCGGCAATGTGATTAGCTTCTTCGCGTACACGGCGGTTCTCTGGAGGTTTTTCAGCACCCGGGTCCACCACGAGGAGGAGTTTCTGGTGAGGTTCTTCGGCGGGGAGTACGTCGACTATCGCAGGAAAGTGGGTACCAAAATACCCTTCGTACCTTGAACACAAACCTCGAAAACGATATAGGATACAGACTTCAACGCATTTGTTTTGTAGTAGCCTGAACTCTCACCCCACAGGATGGCCATGATCACCAGACATCGTCATAGCTCAGTCGGTCTAGAATGGCATCCAACTTTTACGCTCAACTCATATCGTTCATAGCTCTCTCATTTTTAAATCCGTCCCGTATGTTTAGAAATGGAGTTTTTTGAGGGACCTACAACTCCAGCCTGTACGGTGAGATTTAGACAAAGAGGTCTGCTGGTTTTCGAACAAAGTGAATCTATGTATCCTTGCCACTCTCCTCTTCCTTTCAAGGAGCGGGACATGTCGGCGGCGGCCCGTGCGACAGAGCCTTGCTAACACTGCCGTACTTCGCCTGCCAGGCATAGAAATACATGAGGGCTGCAAACGGCTGCCCTAGGATGGTAAAGGATACCCAGAAGATGATGTTACCCAGCAGCCTACCATTGGCTGACTTCATCCGCTCGAGTGGGGCCGTTATTTGAATCAAGGGAAGCTGGAGAAGCATGCCCAGAAAAGCAACGCCTATCCACAGCAAGACAGGGTCAGTATGACGGTGGTGAGAGCGAAGGCGGGAAGGTTAACATACCGATGAGATTGTGAGTGGGCACGCCGACAAGTATCTCATGAAGGAGGGCAGAAACGGTGAAAACAGTAAGACTCGCCATCTTGTGGCTCCACCCGCGAGCGCGGAGGGGGGAGTACACATGGCGACGAAAGTATTGGTAGACGGGCTTGTTCCAGGTGCGCCAATATACGCCCAGGCCCTCGCTGTTCCCTGTGTTTCGACAAATGTCAGTTGAAGGGATGTTGGGAAGGAGAGGGTCAGGCACATACACCAAGCTTCGTAAAACTCGCGGTCTGCAAACCTGGTCACCTCGGCCAGGGCGTTGAGGAAAGACTGGAATAGAGCAAAGAATCCGGCAAGCCAGATGACGAGGGAGATGGTGGACAGCTTGAGAAGCCGCTCGATGATAGACGGGACATCAAGTGAGGCGATCTTGTCGAGTGAGTTGAGCAGGACGGGCGTGGCATACTGGGCGCTGGCGAACCAGATGAAAACGCTCAGGCAGAGAACCTCACCGAGGCGCTTGAAGACAAAAACCCATCTGATTTTCTCAGTGCGAGGGTAGGTGGGCTGATAAACAAGTGTTGGCGCGGACCAGAAATATGTAAGATTTCTGAATGTGATGTTGCTCGGGTAGGGGCACTGCTTATAAATCTCGGGCAGCGCATTAAGTTCGCCCTTGACTGGATGCAAGAAGGCGTGTCGGAGGTCGCGATTAGTGAAGGCATATGAGGCTGTCTTGAGCCAAACGATGATGGCATGCATTTCGGTCAGGGTGCCGATCAGGGGGTGGTGAATATGGAAGTAAACAACATAAGTGGTGAAGGCCAAGGCGATAGTGACGTTGACCGCGTGAGCAACCCATATGAGCTTCCATGTCGCCTGGAACTTTAGATGCTCATCCTCGGTCGGGCTGGTGGTCCCGTTGCGTTTCTCGGCCCTGAGCCGCGAGCTCCTGGCCTGGCGGGCCGCGACCAGTTCGATGAGATAGGCGATGAGGAGATGACATGGGATGAGAAAGTAAAGGCCCAGTCCTAATTGGAGATCGTTGTTACGAAAATCGTGGCATCGAACACATATGAGAACGCCATACTGTTTCACAAGATCAGCTAAGTTCACTTCAATTCATCGCTCGAGTAACCGCAAATATGTGCAACGTGAGCAAGAGGTGGCGCAACCTTTTGGATGTTTTCAATGACCAGACGCAAATTGCCGACAACTTCACTCGGAGTCAGCGCTGCACCTTCCAACAAGCGTGCAGATGTTGGCTTTATTACCCAGCATGATCACCATCAAATTGCGGAATCCTAAGAAGCTCGGCGTCTCTGTCGTATCGTGGCTGAGACATGATGGACGCGATTGAGAGTGGACAGCCTCAACATGGCGATACTTTTTGCGGAAACTCCTCCTCAATTGCTCTGTTGCATCATCAACTGTGCGGTTCTCATGAAGAGCCTTCCCATCGAGACCATTTCGCCGAGTGACGCCATTTGTGGTGGTGGGGTTGGAGTCAAGACTCGTCCCGGAAGCAGTCGCTGTACTCATCTTGAGTTCAACATCGGTCAACAGACTGCCAGACATCAAAACCAAAAAAATAACGATATCGAGGGTGTTGTGCAGAGATCTCACGGGAAGTTCCAAGCCGTTCCTTTTCAACCAGGATGCTACAAGTTTTTGTCCAGTGGCGAGAAGCTGATCTTTCGGATGACGCCGAGCCTAGGCGCCAGTATGGCCCCAGAAGTCCCCAGGGGGTTGAGGTCGCCCTCGGAACGGGTACGGGGGACCTTAGTCGGGCAAGGGCCTGACGCTAGGGAAGCCGAGGTGAAGTGCGGAAGTTCTTCTGCTGATTTGGACAATGTGAACTGGGACGGTGATCGATCGCTAAGTATTCGTATGGGCAAGTTGTTATCTCCAGCTATGTCGCAAACCGATGGAAGATACGATCGGTTGCAGACGGGCTACAGCTTCCGGTCATTTAATCCTGCGGCAATGTTAAGATGGTACAGTTTCTACTGGCATGTTGTGTCGTGATGCCCATGTAACCCAAGTCTGAGCATGCATGCAGCCCAATATCGGAGCCCGATAGCACTGGTCGTGCAGGTCGTTGGAACTGGATTGGAGGATCATGGGAGGGCGGACACCTCTTGCACATGCTTTTGATGCAAACAATTGCAGCTCGTCACAACGGTGGACCAGGGGGGTTGGAGGGGTCGGGCTTGGCGCTCGCCTGTCGTAGCCCAGGCAATACGTAGTGTAGATAGAAAGCGCAGGGGTCTGATGCCTTCGAGAATGGGCTTCAGTTCGTGAGTTTCCGGAACACTTTCTTGCCTTTCAAACTCCCGGCTTCAAACTCGAATAAACGGCACGTACGTAGATGCTAATCCGTGCAATTGCGACCCGATTCCTAACTCCCCTAGCCCATTTCTATGTGGCAATTGCCACTCCTCCTTATCGCCCAGGCTTGCCTCATGCTCACACAGATTCCGCATCAGAATAACAAACTCCTTGATCATCAATCTCCTGTCATCGCAATCGCAATTAATATATCCCATACCGGCAGGTTTCCCGACTTCTCACTGTACACTAGAAAGCTTGAGGAGGCTAAGTGAGGACCCTCATGCGTTGCCGAATAAGAGCCCTCGACACCGCCAGGCTTATCCGATTATGTTCAAACCTGATGGAGCCGCTTCTAGATATTGCCGATCGGCCTGTTCGATATTCTCCACAATTGACGGAGCTATTACTCACGAGTGAAGTGCTATATCCAGTATGAACACGGAGCTGCAGAAAGTAGTCAGCTTCAGCAAGCTTGAGAAAGAGGGGGAAATCAATAGGGGTTTCAAATATGTAGAATAGGCGGACTGTACGGGTAATGTTAGACGAGAAAGATCAAGACATTCCCATATCAGATAGGGTTTGATTTGATGTGGAAGCCAGGAGGGTGGCGGGAGTGGCTCCTCCCCTCCTGCATCGATGGGCCGCTCCTCCCATGCTACATTCAAGAAGAAAACCCGCCTGGTTAGCTCAGCTGGTTAGAGCGTCGTACTAATAATTGTTACAATATAATTACAAAGTATGCGAAGGTCAACAGTTCAATCCTGTTACTGGGCATTATTTTTGCATGTACACTCCTCTTCTCTTGTCCTTTACCCCCTTTTCTTCTTTTGGTTTGATTGACCTTTGGGTTTTCACCTCTGCATCTGAATTGCACCCGACTCCCACAGTTCATGCGCGAAGTATGATTATACCTGAGTGTACGCTTCCCTTTTTATTTGCTAAGTACACTGCACCTTCATCTACAACGAAAGAATGCAACGCTCTCGACCATGCAATTCAGAACGACCAATTGCCCCCTTACTACTTCCCTAGATTCACGGCGGAGACGTCCTTCCCTAGCGTGGCAACAAGCATCGTATTCTGACTCTGCAGAGCACCAACTTGTTCCTTGAGAATCTCGATCTCACGCAGCGCCATGTCACGTTCGGCCCTCGTCTTTTCGAGCTCAGCCTGTAGGTTGCGGCGGTCTTCCCGCTCCTCAGCTTTACGCCGGCGATCCTCGGCCTTGCGGCGCTCAGCGGCGCGCTTCTCTTGGAGACGCAACAAGTCCCGCTGAAACTTCTCCTCCTGCTTCGCCATCTCACGCTCATGCTTCTCTCGCAGCTTTACCAGTGCCGCCTCCTGGGCTTTGTCCGAATCATTGTCTCGCCGCTTGGCCACCAGCCTCTCCTGTGCCTTGGTCATCTTATCATGCGCACGCTGGCGGCGCTCCTGCAGCCGACGCAACTCCTTATTGTTGTGTGGGTCTGGGGCTGGCACGGCCTGCGAACCGGAAGAGAGCGTTGAGCGAACGGAGCGGGCGGAGGACGCGATATCCGGGATTGACGGGCTGTCCTTGATGTCGTTGAGCGCTGGCTGAGAGAGAGAGTCGCCTTCCTCGGCTGAGCGATAGCTTAGCTCCGAAGCTGTGTCACTTTCACTATCCAGTTCGTCGTCTAGGTCTGACTCACTTCTGGCCGATCCAGCAAGCGATGACATCCTGCTGATGACCACAGACCCAGCAGCTTCTAGAGCGCTGGCTATCATGCCGTAAAAGCCAGTGGGAGGTGCAATATCTTGTGACGCTGTTTCGGTTGCTTCGTCAGTGGGACTGCGAACCGTGGCTTTGAAGCTGGGTTGTCGACCGTTGGTATCTGGCTTCTTCTCGTCAGGGCTATTTGCCTCTGGCTCATCCAACTCGTCAACGCCAGCATCCATGGCCGCTCTCAGCTCCTCCTCGCTCTTCTGGGTAACCCAAGTTAAGAAACGGCCAGCATCGTTGATAATGCCGCCCGGTGTTCCCTTCTCGACCATAAAGCGAGGAACCGAACCGCCTGGATCGCTGCGCGTGACCATGAGCCACTCAATCGCTGTGTCCGCCTCCTCATCCTCGTCCCCCGAAGGACCAGGGCTACTAGCCGCCGTCTTGGCTTGCAGCGAGTCCGTGAAAGCCACAGCCTTAGCAGCGCCGTCAGCAACGGCCCTCCCTGCCAGAGCAGCCCTCAAAACCGCCTCCTTATTCAAACACTCTCCATCATCAACTCCATTTGCTATCAGCACCTCCCCATTCCTCATATCATTCGAAGATCTCGTTCTCCTCAAAGGTTTCTCCACCGGAACCTCCCTCACAAACTCCACCGACTCATAAGTGCCCCTGATAAACCCCTGCCTCGTGGGACACTCCGGATGTTCGCACGGCCTAGAAACGAGCATGAACTGTCTCGTCCCCTTCACCTTCCCCTTCCCTGTAGTCTCCGCCTCATCAGGCATCAGCAAAACCGCCACAAAATCTCTCGGCGTCGTTGGGCCAGGGAATCTGACCGACACCAGAAAGACCTCTGCCGTCCCCACTCTGGGAACAGACACCCTCGCCACCCTTCGCTCAGCACCCAAACCTCTCACACTTTTCCCATCCGTAGCCCCAGACCGCAGAGCCGATGTCTCTGCAAATTCGCGCCGCAGGCCAAGAACCCACTTCTCAAAAGGCACACCGCGATGGACGCTGCGGCGGGCAAACCAACTGCCGTTTCCATCGCGGGCCGAGAGTTTATGCACAGCGATGTTGAGCGGGTTGTCTTTGGGAGAGGTCTTGACCTCCTTCCATTCCTTCTGGAGAAGGGCGATATTCGGGTCGGGAGTTGTTGTTGTTGCTGTTGTCTGAGTAATGTTAGGCGGTGCGACGGCCGAGTCCGTCTGTGAGCGGGCGCGGGTGGTGGCGGCGACCGCGATTTTTTTCTTGTTGCTGCTGCTACTGCTACTCTCGCCCGGGATAGAGTCTATAAGAACCTGGGCGCTTGCGAATGTGGTTTTGAGGAGGTCGGCGAGCACGGTGTTCCTGTCGTCATCGCTGTCGCCGAGGATGGCTTCCCACGGGAGAGGCCCGAGGGCCTTAAATGGTTCGTGATGCGCCATTTTTCTTTTTTGTTCAATTTACGATGCCGGGCAGTGGGAGTTAGAACGGCGGCGCTACCGTTGTTGGTGGTGCCTTCCTCAGCTGAAGGAAGGGGAACGATTCGTCAAGGATTGAGAAGGTGAGGGAATCAGTCGAGTTGGATGAGAGGCAGCCCAGCGTCACCTAATAGTGAATGGATTTACTCGGGAGATCTTCAAAGTAACAGCATTGTAGTTAAACCCTCCTTTTGAATACAGCACACATGCTCATCCATACGAACTTGGAACTGCAATCGCCTGAAGCATCATGTTGCCCACCTGAGTGTTGACGTCATTTCCTTGCGCAGCCCCCTTGTGTCAAACGTCACTGCAGCGGGGTCGTGTCTGTTCAGCGCTGGGACGCACATCTGTAAGAAGTGCCCCTGAATTTGCCTCGGCACGCGTCTTTTGAGATGGTAGTGAACACCATCCATTGCTATCTGAAAAGTCTCGAGACTTGCCCACTGTTCCCTCAATCTAAAATGCTCTGTGGTGATTATACCGACGCCCTGAACGCCACGCCCTTCAAAATGACCATGAAGGTCTCCGCTAAAACGCCCTTAATGCAGAAGAAATTCGCTGCAAAGCCCGTTGAACTGCACACTGTTCCCCCCATCACGACCCTTATTATTGAATCCGTTTCCTCCCCCATCCCATCCGCTACTCGTCCTCCTCAAACAACAAGCCCTGGTAACGCATGCGCAACACCCACTTGTCTTCAAAATCGATGCCCTTCCGCATCTTTGTTCCTGCCTTCTTCCAGACCGCTGGCCCCAAGCCCATATCGGCCAGAAACAGCTTCCAGTCCGTCACCCCATCATCTGGCACTGCTGTGTCTCCCCCGGCCAGCACCGTGTCACCATCCTCATTGTCCGCCGCCAACATTGCTTCGAGGAGACCCCTTTTCGGCGCTCCCACCGCCACGACGTACCGCGGCTTTACGTAAAGCCGGTTCCCGTCAATGACGCTGACCTGGCCGGTTGATGGGTCAACGCCTGTCGGAATATCGACTGACAGCACAAACGCTTCGTTGCGGTTTGCCCACTCTATCAGCTCATAAACCGTGGCCTGGTCGCCGTTCCGCAGCTCTTCGAATGAGATTGCCAGCCCCAGTAGCGCGTCCACGATCAGCATCACTGGTGCCGGATTTGCTAGGCTGCTCAGCGATGTGCGTGGCGTGTCGATTGTCAGCATTGGGATACTAATTTTGCGCAAGTGCTCAAAAAAGTCGCTCTTGGAAAAGACGCGGCCGCCTAGATTCTTGTATAGGCGAACTTGCGCGCGCATGTCCTCCAGAAGGTCGCGATCGCCGCGCTCGAGCCCAACAACGCATACGATCAGGTTAAGACCTTTGTTCCGAAGGTGCCGGGCTGCTGCCACTGCGCGGATCCCCGACTTGTTGTTTCCTGCCAGAACGACGACCGTCTGTGGCGGCGGCCCACCTGATGTCGGGTCGACAGCACCTGCATGCCTGACCTTGATGGCCGGATCTGAAAGCGCAGTTAACGTTACTTCGGCGATGCCACGCCCGGTGTTTTCCGTCATCATGTCTTCCGTCAAACCGATCTCGTTATGCGCGATGTTTTCCAGGTTGAGCATCTGCAGCGCTGAGACGGGTTCGATGCGCCGATTTGACGGTAGCACGTACAGGCCTTGCGGGGGCTGGGTCGAATGCTGTTTGGCTTTGTCAACACCCACGGCATTCGCCGAGAGCCGGCTGTTTGGCCGACTTCCCCTGACTGACTGGGCACGGTAATGGCTTACACCGGAGTTCACCCTATTGATGGCTGGCCCAGCTAGAACCCCGCTTGCCTTACGCGACTGGGACCTCCGGCCGGCCGAAACCTTGCTCTCTCCTCGACGCGAGCCCTGTCGGCTCCCCATGCCTAATTCTCTCCCGCTCAGCCGCTCGCCGCCGTTCAGAGCACCATCGTCTGCTTCACTGTTCCAGAAGTCGTTGGCCGGCTCCTTCGTAAGCTTTTCCTTTGCTTTTAGCAGGATCGGGGCTGTATCCAATACGCTCTCTGTATGGTGTAGATTCTTGCCGCCAGCAGTCCCAGGCTTGGGGCGAGGTTGTCGATTATGTGACACCAATCGGTCATCGTCGGGAACTAGATCTTCTTTCCTCATTTGCTCAAAGAGATTTTGCTTGTCAAACTTGGCCAGGCCGCCTTCAAAATCGAAGTCGCCCATCTCCTGCACGTCTGTCACATCTTCTGAAGCCCACCCGTTGTCGTTCATAGGGCCCTTAGCCTTCTTGAGCGAATTGAATGGCTGGAAAGATGGAGGGCTCTGCAACATAGGCGTGTTCCTCCAACCCTTCCCTTTGCCTGTAGACTCGGAGGCTTGTGGAGATGCTTCGGTATCCTGTAGCGATCCATTCTTGGGGTTGCCCGCCCGACGCTGTCGCCGACTCTTCTTCTTTGGCCCTGTCCCTTGAGATGCAGATGGAACCGCATCAGGGGCCGGGCCTTCGTCCGCAGACTCCGCAACAACAGGCTTGGCATCAACCTTGAGGCCTCTCAAGGCCTCAGACACTTGCGCTATCGGCGTGAGGTCACCAGAGGTGCTCTCAATCTGGGACCGAGAGACGACAATGGGCTCCGGATCCCGTTTCTCGCTCGTATTTGGCAGTGGGTGTACGTCTGGCACAAGCGTTGAAATCGATCCCGGACGCTTCCCTACGGCCAAAATGGCAGGGTCGATGAACGCGGGTTTGGGCGGCGGTATTTGAGGAACGACTGGCGGCGGAGGAGGGCTTGGGGCTGGAGCGACGGCAGCAACAGTTTCGACTGCATCAGAAGGAGTAACGGGGATCTCATTAAGATCTTTGATGTTGGAAGAAGATATCGTTACTCGTGGCTCCCACTTGTTGGTGTCGAGTCGCCAGACTAATGAGCGACAGTGTCAATATTCAAGCATGCAAGGTCAGAAAGGTAAGTTCAAAGTGCAAGGCCCGTACCGTTACTGAGTGTCAGACCCGTACCAGCTTCTACCGCGCTGACGGTGCCTTTGAGCTTTATACCGGGCGGGTTGAGCAGGGTGACAAGCATCTGCACGCCGATAAAGTCGCTTGCCATGATGCCGGGTCTGAGGTGCGGCGCCGAGCAGCGCGGGAGTGCAGATTCTCTCTCGGCAGGCGATGATCAGATGAAGTAACGCGAGTGCTGAACGTGCCTACAATATACACTTCGACAAGTGTAGCGACGGGGATTCGATCCGAGAGTTGTATTGAGGTGTTAATGCTCTGTTGTCTAAGGTGCGTTTGGCTTGCGGTTGGATGCATGGGCAGTTAAATGAGCCGTCGCGATTTCCCTTCACTTTTTGCTTATCGATAGCATAGTGCACCCACACCAAGGCTCTTGCCAAGCCTGCGCATCTTTTTTCGCGGGGCAATCATGTGGAAGTATGTAAACCAGACTCTGGCGAAAAGGCTGAGCCGCTGTCTGAGAGCTTAATAAACCAGGGGTACCACCATACGCATCCATGGATCTACGCAAGTGGTCACCCAAATGCACGGCTTATTAGTAGATAGACTGCAGCAGCGTGTCACAACATAGAAGAAACTATCTGATGGAACCATTCCGAAGAGGTTCTCAAACTTCAAAGGCTCATCTTGAAATACAGCGCAGGCATGTTAGGTCGAGCACCATCAATTAGATATCTAGGTAGCTGCCCTACTACAAAGAGTCCACAGAATGTAGTGCTGAAGCTACAATGCGTACCAAAACCCCGTCATACCCCTTTCTTGCTCCATCTTCCCCTCTAGTCTGTTATCAGTTAACCTCGACAAGATATTGGCCAAGATCGCTATCGCATCAATGCTAATTGCCAAAGCAGCGCCAGGGCCATTCTGTGCTATCTATCTCCCGATGCCTGTCTCCCAGAAAAGTAGCAATGCTAAACCAACAAACACCGTGCTATGCAGTTTCCGTACTACGTCGAGACTTGTGTGTCATGCAACCTCTTCTCTTCAGTGCGACCCTCCTCAGCCGTATGCCGCTGCCATTGCCTCCTCATCGTCATCTAGGTCGACGAAGTCCGAGGGCCCTTGCATACCATTTGTTTTTTTCTCTCGCATCAAGAGCGATCCTGCTGATTTCGGCGCTGCGGGTGGCTCCGGCTTCAACGAAGGTTGCTTGGTGATAAAGCTGGTGATGGAAGTCGCTGCCTTCTTTTGAACAGCTTGCTCAGCGCTGTAGAGTTTGTCATAGAAGCTAATCACTCGCGGATGTGCCATGACCTTTTCCTTTTGGAAACGCAGCACTTGAAGCCCTTGTTGTGAAGTTGCTCGACTGAGCGCCACATATGCCTGTCCCTTCTCGAAAACCTTACCTAGGTCAACCTTGACACGCTCCAGGGTCTGGCCTTGGGCTTTGTGAATGGATAATGCCCAGGCCAGGATAAGAGGAAGCTGCTTGCGTGACGCCTGGACTTCACCTGTGGGGAGCTCGACTTTCCAGTCCTCAGGAACACACAGGAGCTTTCTGGTGGTACCATCCACAGCGTGGAAGCGGACCAGTGGGTATTCCCTGGTATCGCTCTTGGCACCCTCAAGTGCGTTGGTGAATGCGCGGATCCGCTTCTTCTTGTCCATTTCGACGTCGGAGCCTTCGCCATCGTCGCCCATGAGCCCGAGCGATGCTTCAGTCATGAAGTCTTCCACCGTTCCCAAGGAGCCGTTGACCAGTGTTTCATCCATATTCTTGATCAGCATTACCTGGGCGCCCTTCTTCAGCTCAAGTGATGGCGGTGCCATCATGTTTGCGAGAAGCCTTGCCCGAATATCTGGCTCCACCTTTCCACCATCGGCAGCCGCAAAGTGGTACGACTTGCCCTTCAACGCCTGTAGACGCCGCCGGTTTGACTGGTCAACCTCATTCCTGGTAGGGAATCTGAATATGATGAGCATAGAACCACACCTGTTATGTTTCAGGGTAAGGGTACTCACAATTCCGTCACTTCAAGTCCATCATCGAACTGGAGGGGCCTGTTCAATGCTTGGAAGTTCCGGACAGTTCGTTCCGTTATTTTGCCCAGGCGCATCTCGTTGAGCATCTCAGCAAATTCTGGTACATTATTTGTTAGCAAGTTTCATCCTCGGAAACATGAGCCGGGCTACATACCTGGATCTTTTTGACGGAAGACCTGTGTCAAGCCAATGGTGTGATCAATTGACATGTTCCAGGTCGCAGCGTCAAAAGCGAACTTGACATCCCTCTGCTTATTTCCATCGGGCACCGGAGGCAACTGGAAAAAGTCGCCTGTGATGACCAGCTGTATGCCACCCCACGGTCGGCCATTGTTCCGGATAATCCGCCCAATTTGGGATAGCTTGTCGAAAAGATCGCCATCCACCATGGATATCTCATCAATAATGAGAACCTTGGTCTTCAGCCACCGGTTCTTGGCTTTAGGGTTACGCCGAATCTTCTTGACCAGAGCCTGGGCATCCTCCTTTCCAAGACCAATGCCAGAGAAGCTGTGCAAAGTCATACCACCGATGTTGCAGGCGGCCAAGCCTGTGGAGGCAGTGACCGCAATCCTTTCCGGGTCTCGTGCATATTTCTTCTTCAGCTCAGCAATGATAGCTCGCATCAACACGGACTTTCCTGTTCCAGCTGGGCCAGTGAAAAACACACTTTGGCCCTTGTCAATCACCATGGATTTGACATGCTCCTGCTCAAGGCTAAGATCGATGGCCGAGCCCTTCTTCTTGGTGGTTTGTGACTTCATGGCCTGGTGTACACCTTCCACCATCTCGGCTTTTGCTGAGGCTGTCGTTTTCTGTTGCGTCTTCAGCTGTTTCTTTTGTGCCTTTGCGTCGGCAATGCTCAGCTCCCATTGGGGCAGTTCCTTCTTTGCTTTGAGAGGCGGATTGGGTGTTGCGGTACCAGTTTGCCAAGGCAATTGTCGTTGAACTGCCTCTCGCTTCACCTTCTTCGCCGCTTGAGGAACTGGGATGTGGTCATCCGGTGATTCCCGTTTGACGGCTGTGGGTGGCTGGTAGTGGGATATTGACGATTGTGACCATGAGAGTGAGCTTGTGTTAGTGCCCGGAGGGGGCTCGCGGTCGGACACAGGCAGGACACGTTTTGTCGGGGGCAACGCTGGAAGAGATGATATGCCCTCAAAGTCCAAATTGTCGTCATCGCTGAAGTCGCCATCTGAAATATACACCGGTGCAGAGGTGCTATGGGAGCCGTATGGTCCCGACACGGACATACGCCGATTCTCCGTGAGGTCTATAACATTATGGTCGGGTTCCTTGAATGGGTCCGAGCTGGTGTAGAGCGATGCAAATTGCGACGGTTCCCGACTCACTGTGTTTAGTGGTCGGGATTGGAGAGGCTCCGGGGCCTTTGCTGCTGCAACGGGCCTGGTTGGGCCCGCAGAGCCCGAGGGCGATCGTGACAACTTCGGCCCCTTGAGCATGTCGGTAATGCTGGCGTTTTTTGTCGTGCTGGGAACCGGGCTGCTCGATGGAAAGAGTTGCTTGGTCAGTGAACCGTTGCGAGCAGCTACGCCGGATTGACGATTCGCAGCAGCCGCCTTGTCAGCCGCCCGTCCAAGCATTGGACCCTCGAGAACTGTGTGTTGCAATCCAGCGGCATGCACGCGAGAAGTCGAGCCGGTTTGGTGAGCGGCGGCTCTGTGTGGAAGTGAGGTGAGTGCTCGCTGGAGATGACCAGTGATACCAGTCTTCATACAGTTCCAATGGCGAGGGCAACAAGGTGAGCTTTGGTCGGCGAAGTTGTGGTATGAGTTGGCCTGTATTGACCTCAGCGGGAGGAACGCAGTCCAATAGTCGTTCGTCGCGCCTGCTCAAAAATCGCGTCTGGATGACACGCGAGCTGTGCGCGTTAAGGGGAAGGGAGTGGGGTTCAGCTAGGTCACGGGACTTGAGGTGAATCATGGTTTCGCGGAATCAAATATTGCGCTAAAGCTTATCGACCAATCCGGACCTTCTGTACCCGCCAATCTTGGTAACACGGGCTGCTTTTCGAACCGTGCTATCAAGATTGGCGGAAGGGGGCTGAATGTATTGGAGGACAGGCTTTTAGCGCAATATTTGATTCCGCGAAACTATGCGGCATGCAGCAGAGCGTCGTCACCCAATTGGTACTGAGTTCTTTACTTAGTACCTCAGCCAATTTTCTTTCTCAGCACTAAAGAATTGTCCCATACGATCTTTTCTGCCTCCTGATGAGCAGACATTGAGTCAAGGTAATAATGTGGTTGGAAATGACTATGGACAGAGGTGTGAACTGGGCCCCTTGAGAGTTCTTGTTGAGTCATGGCTCGATGGAACATAACGCAGCACGTTTTACTTCATAGTGCATCCCTCGAATATGAGACAGTCTGCAGCTGTCTTTCCAAGACAGAAGGCATCCACGCATCTTCCATCCAGGGATTATTGGGCAGTCCATTCATTACACATTTCTTTTGGCCGGAGTCTTTGAACCCTGTCGGCTCGTGACCGCTGGGATCCCGCCGTGGCGTCGGCAGTGCAGGGGCTCCCGGTGTCGGGGCTCCTGAAGCCCCTGATTGGGCCACCAGTCAACACACTGCAGACATGTCACATACACAGTCTTGCGACTGAAAGACGGGTGACGATTGAAAAATCAAGATCGGTACTTTCTGTCTCTTGGCATCAGATCTGATTGCCATAGGTGTTTTAGGGCTATCGTGGTCTCGGAGTGGAATTGGAAGGATAAGCAAGGGAGAGAAGGCCCAGTCAAACAACACCTACAAGTATCTTATCTGGCGGGAAACTCTAGGGCCCTGTGTTTTTGGATATTTTTAATCTATCCAGCGCCACGCTAGGGATTGCCGAAGTCAAGGTCTCAGGAGCTGATATGGCCCGTGCAATTGTTTTCTTTTTTTCTCGTCTTCTTTTCCCGGGGGAGTTTTTTTTATGTTTCACCTGACGTTGTTTGGTTTCTAGAAAACACTGTCAACGCGACGTTCGTCGATCCCATTCTTGGCAAACGTGGTGAGATCTGCCAGCATTCCACCCAGGCCGGTCTGTGGGGAGGAAAAGAGCTTGAACACCAACATAGCGCGACCGGAAAGCTTGAAAGTCGGGAGGAAAAGCTTGCCGCAAAGCTTTACAACACTCAGGCCCAAAGATCTTCGGACACCCAGCACCAGCGGCTCTGGGCATTATCTGGGCGGATGCCGGCCAAGGCCTTGGCGGGCTATCGTGGACCAACCTTTGCAAAGGTTGCCGGCACATGCTCCCAGAAGCCGTGTTGCTCGATGGACGCAGGATGCACTGACAGAATTTTCCTCTCTTCCGTCGGCGGACAGGTCGCATTGGAATGAGCCGTGCCGGCAGGTGAAATACTCTGCACCTCAACGACCGCGGCAGAGCCCCGGTATCCGCATCCACAGGCGATTTGAAGTGTTGATGTGGTTGGGTTCACTGGTCCCCCCACTCGAAATCCCGGGTCACACCCAAAACGCCGCTCCAGAGAGGCCCTGTCCTTGTGTTTCTCGACGACGGCCCACGGGACTGGAATGTTCATTATCTTCCGAATAAGGCTGTGCCTGTGCTTCGGTTGTACTTGGCTGCCAGTTCGTCCGCCGTGTGACAAACAGTTCGAGACAAATTCAGGTTGCCGGGAGATGGCTTCCAGCGTAGGCTCTTTCACGAAGGATTGGTGCACGTCAGCGTCTCTTCCCGCTCCTCTCCGCTATTGCCCGAACTGCGAAGTTTGGCAACATCCCAACATGCCAAGCTGCTGTTCAATACGACAACGAAGCGCAATGACTTCTTGGATGGCTTGGGGCGTCGTTGACCCCGGCTGGGTCCACCAAAGACGCCACCCTATCGCTTGTCAACCCCAACCAGCTTGGAAGCGGCAGGATGGGAAAGTAAAAGAAAAAAAAAGCTCCCGACGGAACGGAGCCGTCGACGCCATATAACCTCCCACATCCTCTCAGTTGTGTCGCATCTGGCAGGCCGTTCCTCCTAATTCATAGTACACAGGCGCCTCCTTGCGTCACTTCCCATCATCTCTTTATTCCTAGGGCTCGACCCAATTGCTCTTACGAATCCGCATTTTACGCCAACCGAGCGTTGCCCCCACGTGCTGCTCCGGTGGGTGCCTTCAAACGTTGCTTCCGACTTGCGGCCTTGAGTGAGTGACGGTGATTGCGTCACTTGCTCAATCAATTCGCTTCGCGTTCAAACGCTTTATTTTTATATTTGAGAACGGTGTGCTGCCGATCCGTCATCCGCGCAGCGCTGGGGAACCTTGACTCCGGTGCACAAACCCGCTTCGGCTGCCGCTTCGGCTGCCTGTCTAGCAATTGCGCTCTCTCCTATCCATTCTAGCCCGAATTGTCCCATTCCGGCGCGTCATTGCACCTCCTGGATGCATCAATTCAAGTCTGAACTTCGGCCACTTTCGATCCACTGCGGGAGGTTGCGCAGCGGTGCCAAGTCTTCCACGGCTGACTCAGGTTCGCGTGACGTCTCTTCGGCAGCTCACACACTCAAGTCAGCGCCGAGGCGAAGGTCCGGTCCAAGCTCGCCGGGTTGAGAAACGGTTGCTCTCTCCTGCAACCCTTCGTTCGCTCTTAGCTTTGCGACACCCAACGTTGCAACTATGGCGTGGGACCACCTCTCGATCACGAAGCCGCACTTGGTGTACATCATCTTGGGCGGCTTCACCTCTCTCTTCATGCTGTGCTCCTCGGTCATCAAGGAGCGCATGTATATCGGCGAAGCAACGGTGGCGACCCTTTGCGGCGTTATCTTCGGACCCCATGCCGCCAATCTGATCGACCCCAACTCGTGGGGAAGCGTCGATATTGTCACCATTGAGTTCTCCCGCATTGTCCTTGTCGTCCAATGCTTCGCCGTCGGCGTCGAGTTGCCCAAGTTCTACATGGAGAAGCACTGGAGATCCGTCTTCTTCCTCCTCGTTCCGGTCATGACCGTTGGATGGTTGGTGACCAGCTTGTTCGTCTGGTGGCTCATTGTCCCGCTAAACTTTCTCGAGAGCCTGGTCGTGGCTGCCTGTGTCACGGCCACCGATCCTGTTCTGGCGTCGTCGGTTGTGGGCAAGGGGAAGTTTGCCAAGAGGGTGCCCAAGCATTTGAGAGACCTGCTCTCGGCCGAGTCTGGGTGCAACGATGGCATGGCTTTCCCTTTTATCTATCTCTCACTCTACCTTATTCAGGAGAAGCAGAGCGTTAAGGAGGTCAGCTTCCACTGGATCGTCTATACCATTCTGTACGAGTGTGTATTTGGCGCGGTCTATGGCTTCTTGATTGGATACTTCGCCCGCCAAAGTATCAAGTTTGCCGAGAAGCGCGACTGGATCGACCGCGAGAGCTTCCTCGTCTTTTACTTCGTACTTGCGCTGTTCTGTGCCGGCTCTGGCAGCATTTTGGGCATCGATGACTTGCTCGTCGGCTTCGCCTGTGGTGTCGGCTTTTCCAACGACGGTTGGTTCACCCAGAAGACGGAGGAGTCACACGTCTCCAACGTCATCGACTTGTTGCTCAATCTGGCATACTTTGTGTACTTCGGCACCATCATTCCATGGGAGATGTTCAACAACTATGACATCGGCTTGAGCGCATGGCGACTGGCTGTCCTGGCCATTTTCGTTCTCTTCTTTCGCCGAATTCCGATCATGATGGCCTTGAAGCCTGTGATCCCCGACATCAAAACCTGGAGAGAGGCGTTGTTTGCTGGTCATTTCGGTCCCATTGGTGTCGGTGCCATCTTCATCGCCATTTTGGCGCGCGCTGAACTTGAGACTGAACGTACAATCCCACTTTCGGAATTGCCCAAAGCAGGAGACGAACATTCGGAGCACCTAACGCTATTAACCCTTGTCTGGCCGATTACAGCCTTTCTCGTGGTAACGTCTATTATCGTTCACGGATCCTCCATTGCCGTCTTCACTCTCGGCAAGCACATCAATACCTTGACCATCACGATGTCCTACACGGCAGCACCTGAAGATGGCCCCTCCTGGATGAACCGCCTTCCCCGAATTTCGTCACAGTCGCGATCCCAGGCCAGGACGATGTCTGATACGGAGGCGGACGAGCTAAAGCTTCCTCAGATGCCGCCGGGAACCCTGCCTCCCGTTGGGATACCAGGGCACTTTCTCCGTCGGGTCAAGAACGAGGAAAATTCTGAAAAGAGTGGAAACAAGGCATCGTCTGTTGCAGCTCGGCGCCGAAGAAAGAAGTGGGATGATGGGATTGGACCTGGAGGTCCGATTACTCAGTCGGCTATATTCCCGCAACGACGCGGTCCGGATGATCAGCCCGCGCCGACCGGCGCGACAACCACATCAGAACCACCATCTGGTCACACAAACTCTATGGAAATATCACCGGCTGATGCCGGGCGAGTCCGGGGTCAGATCAACAAGGAGAAAGGAAAGGAGTCAGCCGGAAACACCTCCCCAGAAGGGTCTTCCCCGGCACAATCTGCAAGCCCCACCACAGACGTGCACGGGCGGGATGACGTTGAAATTTATGACGAGGGTGATCACATAGTTATCGAGAACCAAGACGGCGATGTGCTCGCAGTCGAGTCCGTCTCGGCCGAAGGGGATGAGAAGCACGCTGAAGCATTGAAGTCGAAGCTTGAACCTGGCGCTGGGCCGTCTGGCTGGGGCTATGGGGCACTACGGCAGAGAATTGTCAACTGGCGCGATGAGGAGATCGAGAAACGGAAGGAAAAAGAAACTAAAGGAAGGAAGGGCGAGCCAGCCCGGGCATATCAGTTTGGTACTACAGTCAGTGTAACTGAGCTCCTTGCCCCAGAAGTTGGATGCTAACCCGCATGTCAGATTATTGTGGAGAATGAAGACGGCGATGTCGTGAAGACATACGAACTTCCGTCCCAAAAACCTGAGGGAGACATTGTCAGCCAAAGCCTGAAGTACATGGGGATGGGAGGCCTTGTCAAATCTGGAGAAAAGTCGGGTGCGGCAGCGGGTCACTCGGCCGAGGGTGAAGCCAGCGATGCTCCCAGACCCGGCATGCCGAGCTGGGCTTCAGGCGTCATGCGCCGGGCGACTATAGATGCACAGAAAGCGAGGAAGAAGAGTATGGTGGAAGAGCAGGAGGAAGACGACCGACACATACGATTCACAATTGGTGGGGTTGGACGACGGATGACTAAAGAAAACTTCATTCAGGAGATGCAAAAGTTGGACAAGGGAACACGCCGTGAGGTCGTCAACCAATCTACCGCGTCAAACACGGTGAAGACTCTTGCGAAGCTGGATCCCCCACTGTCAACACAAGATCAGCCGCGGCAAACAGGTAAACCACAAGAGGGAAAGCCTTCGGCGGAGGCGTCTGCGGGTGACGAAAATCTGCCACCTTCTCAGGTGGAATGGCAAGGAGGGAACGTGAACTATGGCCAGGGCTCAGGCTCGAGCGGGGAGATTAGTGGGTCCTCGTCAAGGTCTGTGTCTCCTGGGGGCGGGAAGGCTTTGGCACCGGATCCGTCAAGCCGTGATGCACCGGAATCAGCAGCCGAGCGGCGACGTAGACTTGCGGTGTTGAAGGGCGTTGACGGAAACGAAGATGAAGGGGGCGAGACAGCTGCGGAGCGCCGTCGTAGAGAGGCAGCACTTGGGGTGTCGGCGGCTGCAGGAGGTGAGGAGGAGGACAGCGATGATGATGATACCCCTAGAGTCCGGCCGCCCAAGCGAGGGATCCGGTTTGCGGAACCACAGAAAAACAGGGAATGAGAGAAGAAAGAAGCACATGCGCAATGGCGGAGGCTGATGGCGAGCGGCTTGGCTTAGCGAAGATCATAGAGTACATAGCAACAAATACCTACTTAACCATCCACAGATACATGAGTGCATTTTATCCATCCAGTTTGTATAACGAAAGACGCTGAAAAAGGGGTCAGGGGGCCAATCGATAACATCGCTTAATCGTCGGGAGAAATTGTCCACTAACTAGTCCGTATTAGGCCTAGTGTCCCAGGAAAACTCGTCATGCTCGAAGCCCGGAGGCACGGTTTCGCCAGCCAAAAAGTTCTTTAATCGGGTCCATTCAACGTCGAGTCCTAATACCCATCAACGGCGACACCTCTGCACGATACCCCATTAAAGGATACCCGGCCAGCAATTGGGCAAAGCATCAATCAGTACTCTTTTCAGCTTTACGCGTCGCAGGCAGCAGAATCACGGCCCAAACCGACACAATGGTCCAACTCACAGAAGTCGAGGATGAGCACTTCCAGAACCAGAAGCTCGACTACGACGAAGAAGACTTTACCGACACAGGTACTTTTCCCCCTCGTCTCCGCTGCTTCTCCTTCGCGCAGGATAGCCACTGATATCATGTCACAACCAGATTCGGAAATTTCCACCGAAAGCAACTACGATCCTACAGAGGAATCGCTCGCCGAGCGGCTCTTTGCTCTGCGCGATATCGTCCCGCCCACGACGCGCGGCTGGATCTGGGATAAGGTCGAGTCTACTACCAGCATGATGAAGTCGACGCTGTTTTTTGCCGGCCGCGCGACTTGGGCTATCTCGGTCAGCGCCCTGCTCGTCGGTGTCCCATTCGCGCTTGCCTATGGCGAGGACCAGAACATGATGGCCATGGAGCAGGAAGAGCGCATGCGCCAGCTTGGCGGCGAGCTTCTGACGGGTGGTGGCGCTCCTGGCGACGAGGGCAACACGGCGGACCGGGTGGGACAGCAGCTCGGTGCTGGGGGTGCGAAGCCGGCGCTCTGAAGAGGAAGATGCCAAAGAAGCCAGCGAAAATCTTTCAAGACACCTGGAGTTGGATGAATGATGGACAGGTCGCGGATGAAGGGATTGCCAATATCAGGTGGTCGGCAGAAAGGCCGTTGCCCTTTGCCTCTCGTACATTCTCTCAGCAGCGCCTCATCTCTGCCCTTTTCCATTCTTGTATTATACTACTGCATCGCACCGGCAGATGGCGTTGCTCATGTGTTTTTTTACTGTTTTATTAGACAATTGTCTTGGGTGACGCCGAAGAGCCAGGACATTTAGCCGTTGACCGCAGGCAGCGACACGGAGGACAGAGGTCAGAAGTGTCATAATTTGTTGGAGGGAAGGGGCGGGAGAGAGCATTTGGTAGCATTCGTCAGGCAAGGGGGCATTTGTTTGGCTTCTAAAATCTCATCTCTCATGAGGCTGGGCGAGTAGCACATTGAGTTGGCAGCGAAGGATGTACATCAAGATATGTTTTTGCAATGAAACGGCGGAATCATCTCAGCTTGGAATGAATGCCACGTCTTAATCCCCTACAAACAAAACAAGTGATGTGTCTCTTCTCCGACCTTTCCTGTTCGGCGAGGTAATCTCACCCTCCAGTACCTTTTTCTCCTGTTTCTCCCATTGGAACCGAGCTCCTTAATGCACCCACACTTAAGTCTCTCTCTCTCTCCAGAGTAAGCTTTGGGTACTCCTCCTGCTTAATCTCAAGCATCTGTAACGCATCATGGGTTGAAATTGCACAAAAACCATACTTGAGTTGCTATCGGCCATACAACCAAGCGACTGCTCCATCACAGACAGACTATGCTTCTCAGTCGATCAGCTGCCATCACCAGTTTCGTCGCGGTGTGCGAGAGCATACCCATTTGATCTACTTGAGAGCAAGTACAGAAAACTCGGGCTACAGTATTGCGAGGACACTCATCACAACCGAGCCCAATTGTTCAGGAGATGAAGTGGGAGGTTCTAGAGAAGAGGGCATGTAACAGAGGTATTCTGCAATCAACAATAACGTTATTACAACAATATTTCCAGCTGGACAAAATCTAAACATCGTCAATATACCACGTAGTCATCTATCTATCCATGTCCAGATATAGAAGTGGGTATGGGTTTGGTTTGGTGAGGCACTTGTGCCTCAAAACCTAATCTTTATTACCTGTCTAGCCGACATCTAAGATACACAATCCGAAGCACAAAAACAGGCACCCATTCACGTCAACGACGTGAACGATAAGACCTCCGTAACTTGGTTGACCAACCCCCAACTACGAAGTACAATTGCTGACCTCGCTCTGCCCGCTGCTAGCCCGTCGCTAGCCCGCTGCGGTTGCTGTCCTTTGGCGTTTCGCATCTGCTTTGGCCGACTCCTCTGCTGTGGCCGGTCGCTTCTTCTTAATAGGCCTGACCGGCTTCACCTCGCCCGGCTCAAACACATCATCAGGCAAGTCAAAATTCCTCATATACTGGACTGTCAAGCACATCAGCTTGTTGTCGAAGATCTTGTTGTTAGATGTGCAGAATTGCTTGAAGTCGGTCACCTCCCGCGACAAGTCCAGCGATTTGGCCCCCTCGCTCAATTGCAACCCGATGTAATGGTTAGTTGTGTAGATCTCAGTCTCGGTGGGGGTAACATGTTCGGGGATGTCCTCGAACTTGACATCGCCATTCTCCTCCACCTTAGTCCCATCCGTTTCTTCCGTCTTGACAGGGTCGCTCTTGGCCTCGGCTTTGACCTCAGTCTTTTCAAGGTCTTCGGCTTTCACTATATATGCGAGACTGCCGGCTTGGACTTCTTCAACCTGGGCGTCAGTTCGGCAGCGGTGCACTCTGTCATAGCCCTTGTTGAAAGGACGAGCCAGGCGGATGGACGAGTGGGTATCGAGCTTCTGAACAAGGTGGCGCACCCTCGACTCTATAAAGGAAGCCCACTTGTTCTGAGCCTCCTTGGTCTTGCTTGATGAGATTACTGTGAGGTAAAACCTGAAGCCTGTCGTGAAAAAGGAGTGTTTCGAGAAAAGATCCTTCCAGGGCCGCCTGCCTACCATAATCTCATCCGTTACCTGAGCTCCCCTCTCCAACTCCCCTTGAATCACAGCCATGGCCGACGCGCCGACGTTATGTGTCGTGCACATCGAAGGGTATGATGGCGTGATGATTGGCATTCTGTGGTTTCTGTCGCCGTGGTAGATCTATTCTGTCGGTGAGACATCAGCGCAATGGAAGGGATGCGGTTGACGTACCTTGGGGTTCCACACAGCGACCTGATTGACCGTGAGACCATATTCAATGTCCTTCAGGAGAACGGGAAGGGGCCAAGGCCACTTGAGCATGATGTTGAAAAACTTGCTCACAATCACGGCGCTGGTCGCCTTAGGGTAGAGCTGGCAAACCCTGGCAACCATGATGTTCCAGGCAATTCCGCCGGGGTATCCGAGGATGTTGGCGTAGATGGCCTTCCGCTGCGCCCATAGCTTTATGGCACGAATCGCCAGTCTAAAAGTGGCCGGTTCCGGCACGAGACTGAGGATCTCGTCCGTGACTCGTGTTCCGTTCAGCGACCGCACCTGATTCTCGGTCAAGCCACGAAGAAGGTTGTTGTCGTGGAGATTCCAATCCTTTTCATCCGGGAGCTCCTTGAGACTTTGGATGGGGCAAAAGATCAGATCAATGCTGATGCCGTTGAACTCAAATTTGATGATGGGCACAAAGGCGTCAGGCACCGGGTTGAGGTCTGTGATAGCGCCGGGGGGCGCCATCTCCTCCAACAGGGCCGGGAAGATCTTGAAGTACTGCTCGACGTCGACGTATCTAGGAGCGACAACAAGAGTGTCCATATCGGATCCGGGCCCGTAAACCCCTAACCGATAGCTGCCATAAGTGAAAATCCTGCCGCGGGCATTGCGGATGAGAAAGGTATTCTTCGGGTGTTTCTCATTCGCTGCCCGCTTTACAAACTCGTCAGCCATCTTTTGTAGGCGCTTGAGGATGTCCTCCCTCTTCTGGGTCTCGGAGGGAGGCTCAAAGGTGCCCTGGGCGCGCAACTCCTTCGCCAATGCCTCGTTTGCTCGCTTTTCATCCTCGGACGGCAGCGCCGTCGAAATGGGCGGCGTCACGCCGTAGGTGCGCTCCGTTGACATTGTTTCGAAAGCCGGATTTGTTGAATGTGAGGAGATTGGCCCAAAGTCCGTAACGGAGAAGCGTCGCGACGGTTGTGTCGCGGAATTGCGTTGGAGAAAACGCAAACGGAGGGATCAAAAAGAGAGCGATCGCCTCGAGCTGAGGGAGGGTCCAGCGCGGTAAGAGGGGGTGCCAGGAGGGAGGGAGGGGTTTCGAAGAAATAAAAGCAATAGCCCCGTAAATATCAAGTCATGTTTGAAAGTCTGGCGCCGTACTCTTCAAGAGGGCGTTCAAGAGCAGGCGAGGAACTCCGAGTTGGTGGGAGTTGCAAGAGAGACCTGGTTGAGACTGGCGAACAAAAATGGCTGGTCTCAAGTCAGCGCGTCTCGAAGTCGCACGGGCCAAGAGGCCGGCTGCAAATCGTTTTATCGATAAGCCCCACCACAACTCCCCAGTGTTTCTTTGGCTTCTGGCAGATGTTCACAAAAGCTCTTGTAGCTTTGTAGATACCAAAGGGAGTCCAATCAAGCTCGCAAGATCCGTTTATATAGCTTCAAAAGGCTTTATTTCTAGTCAGCACCGATGCTTTCTTGGCGTGAAATTCAAACAGCGTTGTCAACCCTTATGGAGAGGGGAGCGATCTCTTTGAGAGCCCTTGGGAAAGGGAGGATTTGGGGACCTACAAATCCCGGGATTATGTATATTCTCCAACAATCTATCCTACCGATTATTATTTGCGTACTCTGCAGATATTTGTACGCGTCTGCTGGGATATGGCAGGTTGCCGATACTCTACCAGTAGATTCGGCTTGCGCCATTCCTGCGTCAAAGCCCAGTTCGCCCCGCCCCCACCATCTGTCTGTCGGCGGTTACTTACAGGGGATGTGAAGCTAGCAGTCATCCGCCCTTCTTCTCCTGTACATGAACCTGACCTCATGGGGCCCCACAATGAAGAAGACACTCCTTCTTTGTTTCATACACGGCTTCAAGGTATTTCTCCACAAATTTCCCATCCTGTTGAATCAGTGCAGTAACCGTTCACTGTTAGGGGGGTGAGTCGACATTTGGGGACAATTATGCCTTCACCGAGGACCTTCGCCGGCGTGTTTCCACTGCCTTGCCAAAGGTTAACGTCAAGGTAGAAGTATATCCAAAATATGAGACAAAAGGCGACTTGAGCGAATGCGTTGGGCGGTTCCGGGACTGGCTGCTCAACAAGGTCATCGATCTTGAAGTGGCCACGGGAGCCCCGTCCCCTACTGTCGACCCGCATGTGCGTGTGGTTCTGATCGGACACTCGATGGGGGGTATTGTTGCGGCCGAGACGGCCATCGCGCTGAGCTCGGAGCGGCCGATCCACGGAACCACCAACCCGGCCGACGATGAAGCCAACAGCAAGATCGCCCCACCTCGGCCACCCACCCCCAACTCATTGATGTTTCCATACATCCAAGGCGTGCTGGCTTTCGACACCCCATTCCTTGGCGTAAGCCCTGGGGTGGTTGCCCACGGCGCTGAAGGCCACATCGCCACTGCGTCAGCGGCTGTTGCGCAACTGAGCAGTCTCACCAGCCTCTGGGGTGGCGCCAAAGCCGCAGACGCATCAAGAGCTGCGCAGAAGAAGCCCGTCGCTGCGCTTCCCGCGCCGGAAAGAAAGGACAAAGACGGTAAGGCCGCCGGCGGTGATGAAGCCGGGTGGGGGAAATGGGGCAAGATCGCCATGGTAGCCGGTGCGGTCAGTGCAGTTGCTGCCAGCGGGGCAGCAGCCTACTACAATCGGGAGCAGATTCAGCAGGGCTGGGGCTGGGCAGCGTCGCATATGGAATTTGTGGGATGTCTGGCCCGCAAGGAGGAGTTGCGCCGCCGCGTCGCGTACATGGTGCGGTTGAAGAAAGATCTGGACGTAGGATTCGGCAATCTGTACACCCGCCTCGGGAAGGCGGCATCATCAAGGACGGATAGTGTGGTGGGGACCGTACTGGGAAATCAGCGGACATTCTGTGTCGTGCCTCAGCGAGACGCGGCCGGAGACTGGAGACCCACGGTGAATGACAAAGCCACAGACGAGGTGACGGCGCATATGTCCATGTTTGAGCCGAAAGAGAACGCGGCATACGAGAAGATGGCGAATGATGCGAAGGAGATGATTGCGGCATGGACGCGGAATGACTGGTACGAAGGCAGCGCAGATGCCATCCACCCGTAAGCAGTAGATAAATACCACTCGTGTCAACATGAGGCTCTCTAATAAAAATATTGCTTCTACCCGGGGAATCCAGTCTATCTCTATCGATGTAACCAATATAATAATAATACGGTCGTACATTTCCTCCGACATCAGTGTTGGCTACCACGATCCAGCCAACCATTAGGATGTCGATATTTTGAACCCCATTCCAAGCCACGTATCATCATACCCCAACGCCGTTTATTGTGCCTTCTTGGCCTTCCCGCTCTTAGCCCCTACTCCGAGGTACTTTCTCCGCTGCTTAAGCATATGAGAATAAAGTATCACGGACCCTAGATATCACACCAGTCAGTCAACACCCTAGAAGCAACCCCCCCCCCCCCCCCCCCCCCCCCACCCCAACCCAACCCCCCCCCCCCCCCCCTCCCCCACACCCCCCCTTTCCCCCCCGCCCCCACCCCCCCCCCCCCCCCCCACCCCCCCCCCCCCCCCCACACCCCCCACCCCCACC
>Ga0247780_1000504_pt1 | contig 36185 bp, 21 predicted proteins | sample UWRJL079202R5_FD_179927 | JGI IMG/M metagenome (GOLD analysis project Ga0247780, IMG submission 179927) | Plant litter microbial communities from Arlington Agricultural Research Station in Wisconsin, United States - UWRJ-L079-202R-5 | ecosystem: Environmental > Terrestrial > Plant litter >...
TGGCCACACTCGCTTCTGCGAAGCGAGGTTAGCTGACTGAATACGAGGTTGGCAGTGGAGTCTAGCGTTCTTGGCTGTGCAGATCCACGGATGCAGCTGCGGAGCGGCTGCGTGGATCCAGCCACACTGTTCTAACCACACTGGCCGGGTTAGGGTTGTAAAAACCCAACAACTTACTATAAACTAAGTTCCTTTATTAGGAAGTATTAAAGGTTATTATAGTCTGAAAAGACTTAAACTAATTCCTTTATACCGCTTAAATATAATGCCCACTTTACAAAGTATTAAATAATTACTATTAGTTCTTTATTATAGATTAGATAATATAAGGCTAAGTTATAAATCCCTTTTAACAAAAAGGTAATTAAATAACGTTTCCTATCATTTTAAACTTAGTTAAGTTCTCCTTTAATTATAAATTTTAAAAAGTCTATCTTAACTTAAAACGGTTTTACAAAGTTAGGGAAAGTTAGGATTAGTATTGTAATAAAGGTATGTTTAAGGTCTTTAAATGCCTTTTACTATTTATTAATCCACTTAAACGGTTTACTTATTCCTATAAGCTTATGTAATAATTTTGCGATTTTTATAAAATACCTAATAAAGTATCAATAAAAGTTTGTAAAGCCAATAAAGGCTTATAACTTTATTTAGTTCTTTAAAGTAAGTTAATCCTTAACTGCCTTTATCTTCTTTAATTATATTTTAAGCTTTCTAAGGGTTACTTTAAACCTTAAATAATTTAGTTTTTAAATGTGGAAGTGGCTCTTCTTTAAGTTTACTGTTAACTTTACCTTTTCAAAAGTTATTAAAACTTATTATATATGCTTTTAATGTTCTTCTAAAGTTTTAAAATAAATTAAAACGTTATTTAAATATATAAAGATAAACTTATTAAGAAAGGGGTGGAGAATACTATTAATAAGGCCTTAAAAAGTTATAAGGGCGTTTATTAATCTTATTAGTATAATATAATACTGGTAATACCTGTTATAAGTCTGGAAATCCGTCTTATACTTATCCTCTTCCTTCACTTTAATGTAATTAAATCCTATAGGGAAGTTAAGGCTAGAAAACCAGTTTACCTTAATAATTCGCTTTTACATTTCCGTAATAAATAGTAATAAGTAATAATTCTTAACTGTATTTTTATTTAACGTTTAGTAATTAATAACTATATATAACTTACTATCTCCCTTTCTTAAAATAAACTGCATGAAGTACCTTACTAGGGACTGGGACTTTATAATAAATCTATTCTTTAGATTTTTATTAATATATTCCCTTAGGGCCTTAGCCTATTAGGGGTTTAGGTGGTAAGGCTGGAAGCTGTAAAGCTTTACTCTTAACTTTAACTTAATTTTATAATCTTAAGGTTTATAATCTAATAATTACGGTATCTTTTTTTAAAATAGGGTAAACTTTCTATATTCTATAGATACCTTAAATAAGTTAACTTTTTTATTTATCTGTAAATCTGCTTTTTACTTCTTTCCACCTTTTAAATCGTTATTTAAACTATATAGTACACTTTTTAATCCTTTAACCGTCTTAGTAAACCTAACTTAAACTGTACTTAGTTTTAAAGGTTTAATGTGCTTTTAAATGCTTTATATATCTTTAAAGTAATTTAATACCTTTTTAACTTTCTTTAAATAATAATTACTACTAAGAGACTTACTAAAAGTAAGGTAGTTACTCCTTTAGTTAATTATAAGGTTATACTTTTCCAGTTAAGGTAGACTTAGGATTATATTATACCCTGTTATTAATGTAACGTTAAAGTCCACTTATTATTTATCCTTATCTACTTTAATTAAAAGTGGTAAATGGTAGGTGACTTTACTGTTATTATATTAATATAGGCCTCTTTCTCTATTTTAAATGGGAATAACCTTTTTATATTCTTAATTAGGGAGTTTCCTTCAGTTAATTAATAAGAGGTGTATTAGGTTAAAAGTATTCCTGTTATTAATTACTGCTGTTACCCTAAATAGCCTCCCTCTTCTATCTATTAGGTTAATATTAACGGAATAATACTTATACTCCTTTAACATTTAAGTTATGGTAATTATTTATTCTTAAGGTCTTATCCAGCTTAACTTTTAAATACATCTCCTTTTTCTTAAGGTTTTTACTAACTAATAAACTATTAGTTTCCAGCCCTTTTAAAGGGCCTGTAGCCTTTTCCTAACTTCTTTTAGAAAAATAGGCAGCTTTAATAAACCTAGTAATTAACCCTTTTTAAGTTTTTACACCTTAACGTCTAGTTAACTTTAAATGGTTTAATATTTTTAAAGTCTTTAATAAGTTAATAATACGTTTTATAAGATTAGATTATAATAATATCTTTTTACTTTTAAATCTGTTAATAATCCTTTTATTTCTGCTATTCTTTAACCTTTCCTTTAAAATGTAATAAACACGTTACGACTAGGCAGTTATTAAATACCCCTCTTTACCAGTATATAGCGGGGGCTTAATTAACTACAGTAACCTTCCACTTATTACTAAATTCTCTTATTAGGGAATAGGAGATTTAATAATAGGCTGGTTTTAACTCCACTTTTATAATAATGTAATCTTGTTTTTATACACTTAAGAAGTGATTATAAAGGGCCTTAAGTCTGTTATGTTAGTTAAAAGTCTAGTTATTATATATGTAATCGATTTATAATATATTTTTATAATTAGGGTGGTTAATATTAACTGCAAATGTTACAGTTATAAAGTACGGAACGGGTGAAGTAAAACCTTATTCTTTTTCTTCTTCCATTTACCTCTAGGTCCGTTACTTCTCTTAAACTTCTTTTTAAAACTTAGGTAACAGTAACCTAGCTTATTCTTTTACAAAATAGCCCTTCTTAACAAGTTAGTGCTTAAGTTAGTTAGTAAAGTGAACTTTATTATAAAGTTATAACTTAATTTTTATTACTTTATCTTTAAACATTACAGTAAGGCCTTTAACTTATAAGTCCTCCACTTTATCTATTAGCTTTTAATGTTTTTCCTTTAACTCTTAAACCCTTTACTAATATGCTTACTTTATACCTTTTTAAAGGACCCTTAGGGTACTTATTTAAGGTATACTGGCTTTAGTGTAGGGTAGTTATTTAAGTTATCCTTCTTTTAATAAAGTAAGTGTGTTAATCTACTTAATGTGTTTAAAGCGTTTAAAAGTCTTAAGGGGTATGGTTAAGAAGAACTTCTGTTTTTTTAACTTAATCCTTTTAATTTGCTCTTTTTCACCTTCTAGGGCCTGTTTCACCATTTAGGTGGCTTAAAGAGCTAGCTTTTCAACTCCCTTTACTATCTTAGTAAGGTCTAAGTTAAGGTCTTTCTTAGACTTCTTTAATTCCTAAGTTTACAGAGTAAGGTTTTTAAGGCCTGTAATAGCTAACTGGAACATCTCTTCCTAAAGTCAGTCTTTTATAACCTGTACCTTTAAAGGTTCTGAGTTTCCACTTTAAAGTCGGTTTGTAGCGACCTGCACCTTTATGGCTAACTTTTTTAAGATACCCTTAAGAATTAAGTACACTATGTCCTAGGGTTCTTCCTTTTCTTTTTCTTCCTCGTCTCTTAAGTTACATTTACTTATTTAAGTACAGTTTTTTTCGTTACCTGCCATTCTGACGTAGACGTCTTTTAAGTTAAACTTAACGTACTTTCTTCCTTTTAAAACTAGTTTCTAACTAACTTACTTTAATGACAGGCACTGCTATGTTATATAGCTTTTCTTACTGCAGTTAAAGTACTAGACCTGTGATAAGTCTTTAGGCTGCTTTTACTGCTGTTATTATTAAGGTTTATTACTGTTGGGTTTTTACAACCCTAACCCGGCCAGTGTGGTTAGAACAGTGTGGCTGGATCCACGCAGCCGCTCCGCGGCTGCATCCGTGGATCTGCACAGCCAAGAACGCCAGACTCCACTGCCAACCTCGTATTCAGTCAGCCAACCTCGCTTCGCAGAAGCGAGGGTGGCCAATGCACTCCGTGCACTGGCCACCCTCACGGCTATAATAACACGGCTTCCACTCTCGAAGATAGAAAGAATTAATCACCTTCAACACACACTGTTTTCCAATGCCTTGACTCCTTTTGCATTTCAACACTTAACTTAACACTATTAAGCTGGAGAATAATAACTTTAAAGGCTTATAAAAAAAGTAAGTGAAGCTCCCCCCATTATTACATTTTAAAGGAGACTTTACACAGCTGGAGTCCTGGATAACCTAGCTCTAAAGTTATATTACCTATTATAATAAGCAGTTTTTTAAAAAAGAAGGAAAGGTTAGGTTCGCTAAAGCTTTATTAGATAAAGTAGTTGTTTACTAATATAAGCCCTATACGAAGATAATTAATAACCTTTTTATAAATAGAGTATAAAAGGAAGCCCTTAAGATTTAAGCCCTTTTTAATAACTTTAATGTTTTTATTAACTAACTTAAATTAAGTTTAGAGAATTAAATACCTTAAGACGGGCTAAGTAACGCCTTATAGCTTTAAAGCAGACGTCCTTAGTCCTTAAGTTCTCCACACGTTTTAAGTTAAAAGCTGTAAAGATTAAACTTAATTAAGAAGTTTTAATAATACTGTTTTAAAGTGGCTTAAAAGAGTATGTTATTAAAGACCTCTATTAGGAAGACTGACTAGACCGCCTTTAAAAGCTAATTACAATGGCTATTAAGGCTAATAACCGGTATTATAATTACCACTATTAGAAAAACTTCTAAAAGGAATAAGCCCCTTACCAGCTAGGTAAGCCTAAGAAGGGGAACTAGTTAATTATAACGGGTTATTACCCTAAGTTAATAGATATTAGTATAGTAAACTATTAAAATTAACCTAACTGTGATAAACTTTAATAATAACAGTAGTAAAAGTAGCTTAAGGACTTATTATAAGTTTAATGTTTTAACTATGATAAGAAAGGACATATAATATAGTAATACCTGTTATTAAAATAAGTTAGTTAAAAACCTATTTTAAAAGGAGGGAAGTATATTAAGTTTAACTTAAGAGACGTTTATATTAGGATAATAGGGAATGAAAAAGACTACATTTAAATAGATAAGTGTAACTTAAAAGATAAAGAAGAAGAAGAGGAGGAATCTTAGGATGTGATATACTTAATCCTTAAAGGTGTCTTAGAAGAGTTAACTATAAAGGTGCAGGTTATTATAAACCGACTTTAAAGTGGAAACTTAAAACCATTAAAGGTGTAGGTTACGGAAGATTAACTTTAGGAAGAAATGTTCTAATTAGCTGTTATAAGTCTTAAAAACCTTACCTTATAAACCCAGGAATTAAGGAAGTTTAGGAAGGACCCTGACTTAGACCTTATTAAGATGGTAAAGGGAGTTGAAAAGATAGCCCTTTAGGCCACTTAAGTAGTGAAATAAGCCTTAAAAGGTGAAAAAGAGTAAGTAGAAAAAGTTAAGTTAAAAAAGCGAAAGTTCTTCTTAATAATACCCTTTGAAACTCTTAAACACTTTAAGTACATTAAGTGGATTAACACCCTTACTTTATTAAAAGAAGGACAGTTTAGATGGCTACCTTATATTAAAGTTAATGTGCTTTAAACTAGTACTTTAAGAGTCCCTTGAGAAGACATGAAGTAAATATATTAACGGAGGGTTTAAGAGCTAAAGGAGAAATATTAAGAGTTAATAAACGAAGTGGAGGACCTGTAAGTTAAGGGTCTTATTAAAACGTTTAAGGATAAAGTGGTAGAAATTAGGTTATAACTTTATAATAAAGTTCACTTTATTAATTAACTTAAATATTAACTTATTAAAAAGGGCTACTTTATAAAAGAATAAGCTGGGTTACTGTTACCTAAGTTTTAAAAAGAGGTTTAAGAGAAATAATAAACTTAAAGATAAGTAGAAGAAGAGAAGAAATAAGGCACTACTCTTCCCGTTCTGTACTTTATAACTGTAACACCTGTAGTTAACGTTAACTACCCTAATTATAAGGATATACTGTGGATTAATTACATATACGATAATTATATTTTTAATCGGCATTATAAGCTTAAGGCCCTTTATAACCACTTCCCTAGTATATAAAAACGAGATTATACTGTTATAAGGATAAAATTAAAATTAGCTTATTACTAAGTCTCCTATTCCTTAATAAGAGAATCTGGTAATAAGTGGAAGGTTATTATAATTAATTAAGCTCCTACCACGTGCTGGTAAAAAGGGGTATTTAATAACTACCTAGTTATAATGTGCTTGTTACACCTTAATAGAAAAGCCAGAGAATAGTAGAAACGAGAAGATTATTAACGGATTTAAGAGTAAAAAGATATTATTATAATCCAGTCCTGTAAAGCGTATTATTAATTTATTAAGGACTTTAAGAATATTAAACCATTTAAAGTTAATTAGACGTTAAGATGTAAGAACTTAAGAAAGGTTAATTATTAAATCTATTAAAGCTGCCTGTTTTTTTAAAAGGAGTTAGGAAAAGGTTATAAGCCCTTTAAAAGGGCTGGAAACTAATAGTTTACTAATTAGTAAAAGCCTTAAGAAAAAGGAGAGGTATTTAAAAGTTAGGCTAGATAAGACCTTAAGGGTAAATAGTTATTATAACTTAGATATTAAAGAGTATAAGTATTATTCCGTTAAAGTTAACCTAATAGATAGAAGAGGAAGGCTGTTTAAGGTAAAAACAGTAATTAATAACGGGAGTGTTTTTAACTTAATATACCCCTTATTAGTTAACTAGAGGAAACTCCTTAACGAAAAGTATAAGGAGGCTATTCTTATTTAAAATAAAGAAAGAGGCCTGTATTAATATAATAATAATAAAGTTACCTACTACTTACCACTCTTAATTAAAGTGGATAGGGACGAATAATAAGTGGACTTTAACGTTATACTAATAATAGGGTATAATATAATCTTAAGTCTATTATAGCTGGAAAAGTATAACCTTATAATTAACTAAAAGAGTGGCCACCTTACCTTTAATAAATCCCTTAATAATAATTACCGTTTAAAAAAAGCTAAGAAGGTACTAAACTGCTTTAAAGAGGTATAAAGCACTTAAAAGTACACTAAACCCTTAAAACTAAGTATAGTTTAAATTAGGTTTATTAAGACGGTTAAAGGATTAAAAAGTCTACCACATTACTTAAATGATAATTTAAAAGGTGGAAGGAAGTAAGAAGCTAATTTACAGATAAGTGAAAAAGTTAACTTATTTAAATATTATAACCTGTACCCGACACAGGCCTTAAGAGGACTGGTGCAGGTTAAGACAGAACGTATGGCAGGACGCTAACAGGTAAGGGGCGTTCCGAAGACAGCTTACTAAGCTAACACTCCTAGACAGGAGGTTTAATGTTACTGTAGGTCGCTGTTACTATAATGCACAGAGGTAAGTCTGAACAGTAGGATATAAATGAATAATTGAATACTAGCGTGAGGAACTAGAGTCCCTTACAGTAGTTATAAGTATAACTATAGCTATTTATACTAACTAACTGGGAGGTACTTCGTACCTTACTTATAGTGCCGTAAGTGCTCGTTACGTAAGCACTCTACACTACGCAAGCGTTCTGCTCGTAAGGTTTCTCTTACTCACGATGTAAGCACTTGGTATGCTGTAAGCAGTACCTTATTAGTTGTAGGGGCTTTAGGTCTTTGCACCCCTGGCCCAGTACGCCTAGACGGTGTGCACTGTCTTCCTGTACTGTTCCTTTTACGGGGGATTCGTCAGGCTGCCCCGGCTTAAGTGACGGCTTGCAGGGTTATTATATAATTCCCTCTTTTTAACGTTCTTTTCCCATAAAGAACTTAAAAGGTAAGTTTTTCCTTTTACCACTTTACTATATAATAAGTGTCTGGCTTTTAGATTTTAAAACGGGAATAGGGTAAAAGTATTAACTGTTATCTAAACCTTACAGCTTACACTTACGTGTTTAATAGTGAAATGTCCCTTTATTCTTTTTATAAGTCTGTTAACCCTTTACTTATCTGCTGGGTTTTAAATTAGTTTAATAGTTATAATTACTGTTTAAAAAGGCACTGGCTTTCTTAATGTAACGCTTTTAATATTAGTAAAGTAAAGTTAAAAGCTCTCTTTATTAAAAAGTAAGACCTTAATTTATAAATTAAGTTTACTACTTAATAGCTTTATAAGGCTATTATTAAGCTTTAAGAGGTATTAATACGCTTAGTGCGCTTTTATAAGCAGCGGTCTTACCTTAAGGACTGGGCTGTGAAAGCGTTTAATTGTAAAGTGGAGTTATTAAAGTTTTAGGAAAGTAAGGAAGTTAGGTTAAATACCCCTCTTGAAGATATAAAGTCTTTTAACTAGGGGAACTTTTTAATAAGGTCTTTATAATAAGTAGTCGCTTTGTGACTTAGTTTATAACTTCCTTTCTTTTAATAAACGAGAGGTTATAGGTTTAAGTCCTATAAGGGTCTTTTATCGCTTTTTAAATCCTCACCCCTTAGGGTTAAAGGGTTTAAAGTAACTTTTTTATTTTACCTTTCTTTTTTTTTACTAACTTCTTTTCTTAATAGTATTTATTCTTATATAGAGCTTACTAGGAGCTTTAAAAGTCCTGTCTCCTTACTAGGTCTAGGGTCTTTATAACCTTAGTTAAAAGTCTTAATAAATGTCCTTCCGTACTTATTAAGGAGTTTCCTGCTACTTTTTAAGCTTTAAGTCCCATAATAGTCTTACTTTTCAGTATAGTAGTTTAAATGTCAGTCTTTATCTTATTTCTAATTCTTATTATTAGTTTTAGTTAGTTTAGATTCTTCTAGTAGAATTCCGTAATTAGGTTTAAGTATTTAAGATTTTTAACTAGCTTTTATAAGTTACTTTTAAAGCTGTAATTTAGCTACTTAATAAGATATTTAAACGTGTTCTTTCCCTTCTGTGAATTTATAACTTCTTTAACGTCGTATTTATCCTTATTAGCATTAATCTTAATCTTCTTTTTTAAAGGAACTCCTTTTAAGGCAGGTTTTAGAAGTAAGATATGAAAAACCTTAATCTGCACCTTTATATTAGTAGGTAGGTTTAATTTGTAATTAAAGGTGGTGACCTTTTTCTTAATTTAAAATAGTCTGTACCTTTTAAAGTTAAGCTTTTTACTAAGTTGTTTTAAATACAGGTTTTGTGAAAAAAGGTAAACGTAATCCCCCTCTTAAAAAGTCAGTCCTTTAACTTATTTACTATTATAGTAAAGTCTTTTCTTAAACATTAGCTGCTTAGTTTGATATTTATTAGTAAACTTCTTTATTTGTTTACGTGTGAACTTAAGTTTAGCTTATAGGTAGTTATACAGTTCTTACATTTAGTTTACGCAAACTGTAGCTTAAGGGGCGTTAGTAAGTAGGCTTTAATAGAGTTTAAGCTCCTTACTGTAATTAGTAAAGAACGGTAATATACCTGTTAACTTAATTAATGTTATATTATAAGCTATCTGCACTGTTAGTAATAACTTAAGCTAATTATCTTATTTAAAGTTAATGTAAGCTTAAAGATACGTTATAAGTATCTAGTTAACTTACTTTATTTAACTATCTATTTATAGGTGGAAAGTTATTAAAAGCTTACTCCTTATACCTATTCTTTATATTAACTTTTATTAAAACTTTAATATAATTAGCTTATCTCGATCTGTGATAATATTATCTAATTAGAGGTGTTATGACACTACCTCTTTTTTAAAGATATAAGTAAGTTATTTTACTGTTATATTCTTTAAGGTTAGCAGGAAGTAAGTTTATTTTGTTAATCTGTTAACTATTATAAGGATTTAGTTATAGGTAACTCCTGTAACAGGGTCTTTAAACTCTGGAATCCCAGTGACGAAGTTAAGCGAGATGGAACTTTATAACACTTATAATATAAGGAGTAGTTTAAAAAGCTTATAAGGTTTATAACGTTAGTTCTGCTTCTAATAGCAGATATTACAGTTATTAACCACCTCCTTAACTAGCTTTTTTATTTTTAGGAAGGTGTACGCTTATTAGGTTTATGTAAGGGTTTTAGCTTAGCTTATATATCCTTTAAGTTAAGATTTATAAACCTGTTAAACGTACTTCTTTCGCTTATTTAGGTTATAAATGTATAGTTTCTTTTAATATTAAAGCTTTACTTTTAGTTTAGGTGTACCGTCTACACCTTCTAATAGCTGTTCTAGCTAATAACTAGTTTTGTTATAATTAGGATGTTTTAAACACTTCTTTTTACAGTTTTATATATACCTTAAGAAGTCTCCTAAGGGGCACTTATGCTTATAAGTTCCTTCTATTAGCCTTCTTACTTAGAAGTCCTATTATTATTAATGGATATTATACTCTGTTTATAAGTTTATGTAAACTTTAATAGTTTATTCTAACGTTTAGTTATTTAATATTTACAGCGTATACTTTAATGTATTATTCTTAGCTTTATTAAATATAGTAACGGGGATTAGGACTAGGTTAGTATCCTTATAATCCTGTCTTTAACTAAGAGTGTTAGCTTACTTATTATCTTTTCCTTTAATGTAATGGATCTGGAAGTGGAATAAGGTTATTAACTTTACTTACTGTACTTACTGTAAGTTAAATTCTTTCGTTAGGAAGTACCAGAGGTTATTATAATCTGAAAAGACCTAGATTAGTTCTTCTATCCTACTTAGATACAGTGTCCACTTAATAAAGTACTAAATAATCGCTATTAGTTCTTTATTATAGATTAGATATTGTAAAGCTAGGCTGTGGATTCCTTTTAATAGGAAGGTAACTAGGTGGCGTTTCCTATTATCTTAGACTTAGCTGAGTTCTTTACTAATTGCGAATTTTAAAGAGTCTGTTTTAACTTAAAAAGGCTTCAAGAAATTAAGGAGGGCTAGGACTGGTGTTATAATAAAGGTATGCTTAAGGTCTTTAAACGCCTTTTACTATTTATTAGTTTACTTAAATGGTTTGCCCTCTTTTATAAGCTTATATAATAGTTTTACGATCTTTATAAAGTATTTAATAAAGTACTAATAAAAGTTCGTAAAGCTAATAAAGGCTTACAGCTCTTTTTAATTCCTTAAAGTAAGTTAATCCTTAACTGCTTTTATTTTCTCCGCTTATATTTTAAGCTTTTTAAAGGTTACTTTAAGCCTTAAATAGTTTAGTTTTTAAACGTAGAAATAGCTCTTTTTTAAGTTTATTATTAACTTCGCTTTTTTAAGAGTTATTAAAACCTATTATATATACTTTTAATGTTCTTTTAAAGTTTCAGAATAGATTAAAAGGTTGTTTAAATATATAAAGATAAATTTGTTAAGGAAGGGGTGGAGAACACTGTTAATAAGGCTTTAAAAGGTCGTGGGGGTGTTTATTAATCCTATTAATATAATATAATACTGGTAATACCTGTTATAAGTCTGAAAAGCTATCTTATACTTATCCTCTTCCTTCACTTTAACGTAGTTAAATCCTATAGGGAAGTTAAGGCTAAAGAACTAATTTACTTTAGTAATCTGCTTTTATATTTCCGTAATAAGTAGTAATAGGTAACAGTTCTTAATTATATCTTTATTTAACGTTTAGTAATTAATAATTATACGTAACTTACTATCTCCCTTTCTTAAGATAAATAGTATTAGGTACCTTATTAGGGATTAAGATTTTACAATAAACTTATTCTTTAAGTTCTTATTAATATACTCCCTTAAGGTTTTAACTTATTAAGAGTTTAAGTAATAAGGCTGGAAGCTGTAAAGTTTCACTCTTAGCTTTAACTTAATTTTATAGTCTTATAGTTTATAGTTTAGTAATTATAATATCTTTTTTTAAAACAGGGTAAACTTCCTATACTTTATAAGTACTTTAAATAAGTTAACTTCTTACTTCTTTTTACCTTTTAAATCGTCATTTAAGTAATACAGTAGACTTTCTAATCCTTTAACTGTCTTAATAAACCTAACTTAAACTGTGTTTAGTTTTAAGAGTTTAGTGTGCTTTTAAATGCTTTATATGTCTTTAAAGCGGTTTAATACCTTTTTAACTTCCTTTAAACGGTGATCATTATTAAGGGACTTGTTAAAAGCAAGGTAACTACTCCTCTAGTTAATTACAGGGTTGTACTTTTTTAATTAAAGTAGACTTAAGATTATGTTATACCCTATAATTAATGTAACGTTAAAGTCCACTTATTATTTATCCTTATCCACTTTAATTAGGAGTAGCGAGTAATGAGTAACTTTACTATTATTATATTAGTATAAGCCTCCTTCTCTATTTTAAATGGGAATAACTTTTTTATACTCTTTATTAGGGAGTTTCCTTTAATTAACTAATAAGGGGTATATTAAGTTAGAAGCACCCCCGTTATTAATTACTACTCTTACCCTAAACGGCCTCCCTTTTCCGTCTGTTAGGTTAACGTTAATAAAATAATGCTTATACTCCTTTAATATCTAAGTTATAATAACTACTTATCTTTAAGATCTTATCTAACTTAACCTTTAAATACCTCTCCTTCTTCTTAAGGTTTTTACTAATTAGTAAACTATTAGTTTCTAGCCCTTTTAAAGGGCCTGTATCCTTTTCCTAATTCTTTCTGGAAAAATAGGTAACTTTAATAAACTTAATAATTAACTTTTCTTAAGTTTTCACACCTTAACGTCCAGTTAACTTTAAACAGTTTAATATTCCTAAAATCTTTAATAAGTTAATAATATACTTTATAAGACTGGATTACAGTAATATCTTTTTACTTTTAGATCTGCTAGTAATCTTTTCACTTTTACTATTCCTTAGCCTTTCCGTTAAGGTGTAGCGAGTACGTTACAGCTAAGTAGTTGTTAAGTACCCCTCCTTAGCAGTATGTGGTAGGGGTTTGGTTAACTATAGTAACCCTCTGTTTACTGTTAGATTCCTTTATTAGGGAGTAGGAGACCTGGTAGTAAGTTAGTTCTAACTTTACTCTTATAATGGCATAATCTTATCTTTATATGTTAAGGAAGTAGTTATAAAGGGCTTTAAATCTACAATACCAGCTAAGAGTATAGTTATTATATACGTAATTAATCTACAGTATATCTTTATAATTAAGGTGGTTAATGTTAACTGTAAGTGTTACAGTTATGGAGTATGGAACAGGAGGAGTAACGCTTTACTTCTTTTTTTCTTCCACTTACCTTTAAGTTCGTTATTTCTCTTAAACCTTTTCTTAAAACTTAAGTAACAGTAACCTAACTTATTTTTCTATAAAATAGTCTTTTTTAATAAGTTAATATTTAAGTTAGTTAGTAAAGTAAACTCTGTTATAAAGTTATAACCTGATTTCTATTACTTTATCCTTAGACGTCACAGTAAGGCCTTTAATATATAGGTTTTCCACTTCGTTTACTAACTCTTAATATTTTTCCTTCAGCTTTTAAACTCTCTATTAATATACTTACTTAATGCCTTCTCGGGGGACCTTTAAGGTACTGGTCTAAGGTATGCTAGCTTTAATGCAGGGTAGTTATTTAAGTTATCCTTCTTTTAGGGAGGTAAGGGTGCTGATCCACTTAGCGTGTTTAAAATGTTTAAGAGTTTTAGGGGGTATGGTTAAAAAGAACTTCTGTTTTTCTAACTTAATTCTTTTAACTTACTCCTTTTTACCTTCCAGTACCTGTTTCACTACTTATATAACTTAGAGAGCTAGTTCTCTAACTCTTTTTACTATCTTAGTAAGGCTTAGGTTAGGGTCCTTCCTAGACTTCCTTAATTCCTAGGCTTATAAGGTAAGGTTTTTAAATCTTGTAATAGCTAACTGGAATATTTCTTCCTGGAGTTAGTCTTTTATAACTTGCACCTTTAACGGTTTTAAGTTTCCACTTTAAAGTCGGTTTTTTATAACCTGCACCTTTATAGCTAACTCTTTTAAAACGCCCTTAAAGATTAAATATACTACGTTTTAGGGTTCTTCTTCTTTTTCCTCGTCTTTTAGGTTACACTTATCTATTTAAGTGTAATCTTTTTTATTACTTACTATTTTAATATAGACATTTTTTAAGTTAAACTTAACGTGCTTTCCTCCTTTTAAAACTAGTTTCTAACTAACTTATTTTAATAATAGGTACTGCTATGTTATATAACCTTTCTTATCGTAGTTAAAGTATTAGACTTAAGATAGGTCTTTAGATTACTTCTGCTGTTACTGCTGTTAAGGCTTGTTGCGGTTAGGTCGATTCTAACGGTTTACTATATTAATATCTATTAGTTTAGAGTAGTAACCTGTTATAATTAACTAGTTCCCCTTCTTCAGTTTACTTAATTAATAGGGAGTTTGTTCCTTTTAGAAGTTCTTTTAATAATGGTGATTATAATACTAATTATCAGCCTTAATAGTTATCTTAATTAACTCTTAAAGATAGTTTAGTTAATCTTCTTAATAAAGGTCTTTAATAACGTGTTCCTTTAATCCGCTTTAAAACAGCATTACTAAGGCTTCTTAACTAAGTTTAGTTTTTACCACTTTTAGCTTAAAGCGCGTAGAGAACTTAAGGACTGAGGACGTCTGCCTTAAGGTTATAAGGCGTTGCTTGGCTTGTTTTAAGGCGTTTAATTCTTTAAACTTAGTTTAGAGTTAGTTAATGAAAACGTTAAAGTTATTAAAAAGAGCTTAAGTCTCAGGAGCCTCCTTTTATGCTTTATTTACAGAGAGGTCGTTAATTATCTTTATATAGGGTTTATATTAATAAACGGTTACTTTATCTAGTAAGGCTCTAGTAAACTTAACCTTTCCTTTTTCTTTAAAGAACTGCTTATCGTAATAAGTAACATAACTTTAAAGCTAGGCTATTTAAGACTCCAGTTACGTAGAATCTCCTTTAAAGTGTAATAACGGGAGAAGCTTTACTTATTTCTTCTGTAAGCCCCTAAGGTTATTATTCTCCAGCTTAACAGCGTTAAGTTACATTTAGAGCTTTTTAATAAGACTGATACAGCTTTTAATATCTCTGGGGAAGGTTTTATTAAATTCTTTAACTAGTCTTTACTAATTAAGGTTTAAGTCTTTAAAACGTGTAATTAATTCGTTAATAGTGGGGAGTTAAAGTTAAGCTTACATCTTTTTAATCTCTTTACCTTTTCTAAAAGTTAATATGTTAATGGGAGAGAGGTAATGTCTAGGAATTTAATAAATAGCGTTTAGAACTTAACGTTAGTATTATATTACGACTTATACCCGATATAGGCCTTAAGAGGATTAATGTGGGTTAAGATAAAACGTATAGTAAGACGCTAATAAGTAAAGGGCGTTCCGAAGACGGCTTATTAAGCTAGTACTCTTAAATAGGGGGTTTAATGTTATTATAGGTCGTTATCACTATAATGTATAAAGGTGAGTTTAAACAGTAAGATATAAATAAATAATTAAATATTAGTGTAAGGAACTAAAGTCCCTTACGGTAGTTATAAGCATAATTATAGCTATCTATATTAATTAACTAGGAGGTACTTCGTACCTTACTTATAGTGCTGTAAGTACTTATTACGTAAGCACTTTACACTATGTAAGTGTTCTGCTTATAAGGTTTCTCCTGCTCGCAATGCGAGCACTTGGCATGCTGCGAGCAGCACTTTATTAGTTATAGGGGCTTCAGGTCTTTACACCCCTGGCCCAGTGCGCCTGGACGGTGTGCACTGTCTTCCCGCACTGTTCCTTCTGCGGGGGATTCGTCAGGCCGCCCCGGCCCAAGTAACGGCCTGTAGGGTTGTTACATTAAAATACCTGTAAAATATAAGAAGTTTACCTTATTTTAAAAAAAGATACCATAATTACTAAACCACAGACTATAAGATTATAAAATTAAATTAAAACCGGGAGTAAAGCTTATAACTTCCAGCCTTACCACTTAAACCCCTAACAGGCCAAAACCCTAAGGGAGTATATTAATAAGAATTTAAAAAACAGATATATTATAAAGTTCCAGTCCCTAGTAAGGTACCTAATATTATTCGTCTTAAGGAAGGGAGACAGTAAGCTACATATAGTTATTAACTATTAAACGTTAAATAAGGATATAATTAAGAATCGCTACTTATTACTACTTATTATAGAAATGTAAGAACGGATTATTAAGGTAAATTAGTTCTTTAGCCTTAATTTCCCTATGGGATTTAACCACGTTAGAGTAAAGGAGGAGGATAAATATAAAACGGCTTTTCAGACTGTTGAAAAGCAAAAGGGGTCAAAGCATTGGAAAGCAGTGTGTGTTGAAGGTGATTGATTCTTTCTATCTTTGAGAGTGGAAGCCGTGTTATTATAGCCGTGAGGGTGGCCAGTGCACGGAGTGCATTGGCCACACTCGCTTCTGCGAAGCGAGGTTGGCTGACTGAATACGAGGTTGGCAGTGGAGTCTGGCGTTCTTGGCTGTGCAGATCCACGGATGCAGCCGTGGAGCGGCTGTGTGGATCTAGCCACACTGTTTTAACTACACTGGCCGGGTTAGGGTTGTAAAAACCCAACATTAAGCCTGGAGTTTTTTAATAAGACTGATACGGCTTTTAATGTCTCTAGGGAAGGCCTTATTAAGTTCCTTAACCAGCCCCTATTAATTAAGGTTTAACTCTTTAAATCTTGCGGCTAACTTATTAATAATAGGGAGCTAAGGCTGAGCCTAAGCCTTTTTAGGCTCCTTACCTTTTTTAAAGGTTAATATGTTAATGGTAAGAGAGAGGTGGTGTCTGGGAATTTAATAAACAGCGTTTAAAACTGTAACGTTAATATTGTATTACAACCTGTATTTAATATAAGCCTTAAAAAGACTAGTGTAAGTTAAGATAGAATGTATAGTAAGACGTTAACAGGTAAGGGGCGTTCCGAAGACGGCTTATTAAGCTAACACTCCTAAACAGGAGGTTTAATGTCACTGTAGGTCGTTATTATTATAATATATAAAGGTGAGTCTGAATAGTAAGATATAAATAAATAATTAAATACTAACGTGAGGAACCAGAGTCCCTTACGGTAGTTGTGGGCATAACTATAACTATCTATACTAACTAGCTAAGAGGTACTTTATACCTTGCTTAGTCTACTGTGCTTGGTGGTGCACCACGCAGTTACGGCTAAGTAGTTAACTAAATGGTGCTTGGTGTTATCAGTCCCTGTAGACCACCAAGCGCTTTCTTACTGGTCGTAGGGGCTTCGGGTCTTTGCACCCCTGGCCCAGTGCGCCTGGACGGTGTACACCGTTTCCTCGCACTGTTCCTTCTGCGGGGGATTTATCGGGCCGCCCCGGCCTAAGTGACGGCCTGCAGGGTCGTCACAAATAGTTCCCTCTTATAGGAATAAGTTATATCTAACTTAGAACTTTTATAGCGCTTTATACGTGTAGGATTAGTTAATACGTTTTAAACATTTATTAATAATAGCTATAAGCTTAAAGCTTTTAATATTAGATAATTCGACCTTTATTAGGAAGATGTTAATAGCTTGGGAGTAGTTAATAATAGCAAGGGTATAAAGTTTATAAATATCTACTACTTTACTAACTGTTTAAAAAGCTTCCTTAATGATAATAATACAGCTGTAAGTAACGGCTGTTAACTTATATTATTAATGGAAAGTATCTTAGGTAGCCTTACTATTTACTAGTAGACTAACGAGCTTACTAGCGATTAACGGCGCGACTTTAGAAATAATAGCATTAAAGTTATTATATTAGCTCTTTAAGACTAATTCGCACTTGGTGTTATCGACGCGACTAAGTCTTTTACGTCTAGTACCTTAAGTACTTGTAATATCACCTAGGATCTTTACGCCTTACTTTAATTTGTATAAAAGAAGCTTTATACCGCTTGCGTTATAGGAGTACTTAGTGGTAATAACTCTAACTAACACGCTCCTATAATATAGATCTAGTTATTTATAGACTTAGTTATTAAATAATTCTTTAAAGCTCCCTGTAAGAGAGGTGAGACTTTCGCTAAATATATATAACTTATTACTAAATAGAAGGGAGTACTTGTAAACGTAGCTATAAAATAATACCTAGATCTCTGTAAGAAGGTATATAATAAACCCTGTAAAGATAACAATAAGAAGCCCTTATTATCGTTATCTGATAGAAAGTATTACGATAGGTTTTACGATTGTAAACGGGATTGTAACGACCGCTATAATCGATAAAACCGTTGAGAAGGGTACCGTAGCGATCGTAGAGACAACCGCTGTAATAATTGCCGTAATGGTGTAGGAAGAACTCCTGCATTGTAGCACGGACTAAGAGGGGTACCTATTAGTCCGTGTGCTGTGTAGATTAGATTAAATTAGATAGGGAATCTAGATGCGCACTTAAGGAGCGTATTTACAGCACCCCTCCAGGTACCTTCTTCCTTTACTATTAATCTACTCTTTTACTACTAATATTACTGTATTTTGTTTTACCTTGTTAGACCTTACTAAATAGTAGCTTAAACGAGCAGCTTCCGCTAATAACAAAACTATACTAAAACTATCCTATCGTCTTGAGATCTCGACCGAACCGCTAGAGCGTTATATAATGCTAATATTGATCTAGAGCTCCCATATTCAGAGATTAGTAAGATAGGTATAAAAATGCTTATAATGCATTATTAGTTCTAAACAGACCTTGCTGATTTTGTAGAAGCGGTACGAGAATATATTCGATGCCTTTTCGCACCGTGCACCTAGCTTCTCTTTTTTAGTTTGAGCCTTCGCACTTGATTGGAAGCACCCTGTGCGTAAATGCCATATCTGCAGGAACTAATACTGCATATCATATGCAGAGCAACCATAACTAAGGTATGCCTTTATTAGTAGAAGAAAAACGTCTTTACTTTTATTATAGCAGCAAATCTTCATCCTGTAGGGGAATTTTCATGCTAAATTAGCTGTAGAGTTGATTGGAACTCTGTAATAAGACTAACAAGCCCCTTTTCTTATCGAACCGTCCCCTGGCGCCACCACCTATGCCCACCACTTAACATCTCCTAAGATAAGATGAAGTGCGTTCCTCCTTAGCCGTTCCTCTTCTCCCACTAACCCTCAGACGCCTCCAGGCCCCGGCCCCGGACCTCCCTTCCCACTCCGCTCCGCCCCCCTCAGCGGAACCCCCAGTCCCCTCTATTAAAACGTAAAGTAATCCCCTTACTTTATCATAACTCTATATATAAATGAACCTTTTCTATTCTTAGCGTAGCTATAATCACAGCCGTTACAGGCTATTACAGAGCGGATGTGCCTGTTAGATAGATATTGGGTAGTTAAACTCGCATTTGCTGCAGCCTAGGAAGCTACTGTGTAGAGTAATATTTAGTCTGTGTGTTAATCCTAGGGGTATATACTGGTATATTTTAAGACATCTTATTATGTATTGGTATATTGTTATGTACTAGTATACTATAGGATATCCTATAGGTGCTAGTATATTAAGTAACATCCTAAATTTTAAGCTGGGATAGAATGTATTATCCCAAATTCTAATCTGGGATATTATGTACTACCCTAAATATTAAGCTAGGATATTTTATACCACCTTATAGCATGTACTGGTATATTCTGAAGCTAAAATTTGGGACCGTGCGGTCTAGGATTTGGGCCTATTATGTTACGCTTTAGGGCGTGTTTGTTAGCTTGGACCAGCGCCTTAGATGGCCAGGCTTGCATTTTGAAGACTGCGTTTGTTTTGTTGGAATGGGGGGTCTTATTCTAGGACCTCCTATCTTCGGAGGTAAGGCCTAAAATCAGTCCTATGTCGTGTAAACTTGCCAATTCTTATGGCAGGGTGAGTAATGGTGAGCCGAAGCTGAGCCGGGGGTGAAGCGAGCCTGATTTTGGGCTAACCATTTTTAGGCGGGGCCCATTTATTTTTCGTAGCAGACTACCTGTATAGTCACACCTGACGCTTTTTCCTGGCCGAGTCCGTATTAATCACAGATCCTGAGCAACAGTTGAGCCGCACTGAGGGCCGCCTGAGCCGAGATGAATCTCGGCTATATTTGACGTGACTATAAATGGGCCGGCGTGGTTGTAAGAACGATCCTTGGCCCAATTTTGGGACACTGGCCCCCCTGCACGTAACGGTCGTTTTCCCTCACCATGCAACTGCCGCTTTCTCTTTTCCATCCGAGAACTCACTGTTACAGGTTAATTAGAACTTCAAGCTGCATGACTTTATCAGACTATCTAGTACAGGCACTACGTTATAAAGGCAAAAAATAAGCAAGGTAAGTAAAGCCCTCCACCCCTTAATACTGACATGCTTTAGTTATGCTTATTCCTTTAATGTGCTTCTGTATGTCCTGGTAACAGTTAGTGAAGCTTTATCGGAAGAGCCAGGTGGACCGTCAGCCTGGAACTGTGAATTTCATCTGTGGCGATTTTTTCTAGAGAGATTGGGAAGCTACTTATTTAATTCAAACTGGCGAAGATGGAAACTTTGATCTCATCTGGGACTACACAGTAGGCCCCATGTTCTCCTGGCGCTCGTCGGTGGGTGCCAGCTGGAAAATATCAAAAGCTGGAGTCGTATTACTGACTGGTTTGGCTGTGCGAGAGGAATGGGCTACGATAATGCGAGAGCTACTTCGGCCAAACGGTGTCCTTATCGCTTGAATCCGTGATGCCCTTGCCCTGTCCAAATTTTTGCTCCTATTCTCGTCCAGTCTTAGCGCTCGCTCGCTCCCCATCGCGCTTCTCCAAAATGGCCTGTCCAGCACCTTTCATCGGCCGCGCCGTGAGTTTTGGGTTGGTCAGGGCGGAAGCGATGCGCTTTCTCCACCTTCCGTTGCGACGAGTGCTTCCTGACGCCTTTTGGCTGAGGCATGGTGTCGAGATCTTAAGAATACTGGCACTAAAGAATGGGGTGAGAAGGTAACGTTATGGAGTCGCCTCTTGTGGGATTGCGTTAGTTCCTTTGTTTCTTTTTCGACGATACGAAACGACGCGCCAGAGTCTTGGGGTATGGGTCCTCCTGCGCTGCGCTCCGGCTCTGCGCTCCGAACCCCCCAACCATTGTCTGCCGAGCATCGACACGAAAGAAAGTTACAAGCTGGAACCCGTCTTCTCTGGTTCCGGGCTCGTGCTGTTCTTTTGGCCTGGAAACATCGCGGGTTCAACCAACGGATAATGCATGTCTACTCGTCGAGTGCACTACAGGCCATCGACATCCCGCCAATTCAGGGACTCAGAACTAGGACATTTGAGCCTCCGTAATAGCCACTTCCCAACACACTCTAAAGGCCACTAGAGCTAGGTCAATATACCAGGGAAGAGCTGAACACATGCATGCACGCACCTTTCTTGGTCTGCTGGGCTGGCTTTTTGCAGGCCTCTTATCTATAGGTTGAGAGATCTCTGGTTCATAGGCTCGCGCCTGGCAAACTCGTGGCAGTTTGTGGTGCAGTGATAAGATCGGGCAGAAAGCCGAGAATGGGCATAATTCGCCGAGGAGCCAGCGACTGGACATGGTTGCTGGGAATCAGAAAGATCAGGGGGTAAGGGGGGAAGGATGTATGCACTGAGGCCTACTGCCTCGTGACACACTCTCAGGTCTTTGCAGCAGCATGTCCGCTGCCCAACTCCCCGCTCCCTCTCCTCTGCTCTGACTCTCTCTGCCCGCAGCAGACATGGCGCCCATTGTCCAGCACCCACATCTCCGGCCCTCTGACGAGTACGCTCAGATCGTCTGGGCGTCCCACATTTTATCATATCTGAATCCATTTACGTTATCCAAGGCGGGCCACCCATCGCAGCCCAACCACGTGCCCGGCGTCTTACCCGATGACGACGACGACGACGATGGCGAGGAGCAGAAGCTAGACGACGACGATCCCGATACGGATGCAATCATCACGGACAAGGCCACCCCCCAGCTCCTGGCTGGCCGCGACGAACCCATCCGCCAAAAGTTCCTGAACTGTATCGCCGAGCTGCTTGCCAACAAGAGGGGCGGGAAACACGTCGCAGCCACAGCGCTCAGAGAGGGGGAGGACTCGGTCGAGATAGACATTGCCAGTAACAGCCCATTTACCGTCGAGGATGACGAGTATCTCGCGTCTCTGGCGCGGTTTCTCGGCGAGTCTGATACGTGGGAGACAGCGCCGAGGGACGGGACGATCCACGGCATGGAAGGTCCTCTCCTCGAAGTCACCGTGACGCGCAACGCAGACCGGCTGGACGGGTGGATAGAGAGGCTTGCAAAGCTCCTAGGGGGGACGCCGGCGCGGCCCGCCGATCGGCCCGCAGATGCGGTCCAGGAGCTTGCAAGGCGGGTAAAATGTTTCTCCTCGTCTACGGCGGCCGAGGAGCCAGCGGCTAGGCTTAGGGTCGTCCGTCTCGCCATCTTAGCCGTCCTAGGGCCAGAAGCAACGTTAGCGGAGCTGAGGCGGATGGCTCCCTCGGTGAACGGGAGCAAGGCAGCGAGACTCTGCCGCTTGATTGCGAGACCGGCAGCCAATTTGCGAACACTGGCTCGCATCGCACACCTCCTGCCGAGCTTCCGAGCCATCAAGTTCGTCAAGGTGACGACTCCAGGGTCCACGCGGCTCGGCCGCCAGCAGATCCTGGGTCTCGCCGACGCGTGGTCGCGGCTTGGCCTGCCCCACCTTGGCCGGTTCCCTCGGCAGCTAGCCCGCAGAGAAGGCCAATTCCGCAAGGACTGCGCTCGCGCCTTCCCGGTCCACTGCGACGCCCAGCTGCTGCTAAGGTACGAGTCGGAGCCCTCCTTGGCGCCGTCGCTGCCCTATATCGGCTGCAGCAAGCGGGCATGCTTTCTTTGCCACTCCCTCATGTCGGTGTTGACCCTCCAAACACAAGGGCGCGGGCAGCACGGAGTTTGCCATCCTCTCTGGGGCGTCGGCCCGCTGCAGTCGGAGACCATGCAGCAGCAGCTTCGGCAGCTGTGCACCATGGTAAAGGAGAAAATCGTCGCTCGGCTGGACCAGAAGCGAAACAGGCCGCTTCCCCTTGTTGTGCCGCAGTCGTCGGCCGTATCGGATCTGGCGACGGCAGACATGGTGGTACTGAGGCGGCAGGCCGCGAGCCGAGAGGCGGTTGTGGGGAGAAACCACGAGCTCCGCAAGAGGATGCAAATCTTGTAACAAGCCCCCGCGCCACGCAGCAGCAGCAGCAGCAGCAGCAGCAGCAAACCAGCCCAGAAAAGTGTGAAGAGGATGACTAACGGATAGGCGCTATGACAGACTCCATCCCCGTTCGATCCGACCTCCCGCACGCACGTCCCAGGGCAGCCTGATGTGCATCATGTGCCAGTCTGACACCGGCGGGTCTGGCAGGTGCAAGGGCTGCCAATCGGTCTCGTACTGCTCGGAGCAATGCCAGTCAGTGGACTGGCCGGCGCATCAGCTGCTGTGCTCGTCATATCTCACCTTTCTGCAGTCCCGGCCATCGGACCTCCACAAGCTCGGCATCTGGTTCCCCCGAAAAAATAAGAGCCCAAAGCTCGTCTGGGTGCCCATGACGACGAAGCGTGAGGGCAGGTTTGATCGACACCATCCTGAACTTGGCTCGTTTCTCGGGCCCTCAGCCAGCAAGGCCTTCAGCGCGACCACCGTCACGCAAAACCAAAGACGAGGCGTTCACATAGGTCACGATATATATATATACATCTATCACAGCCAGCAGCAGCAGAATCATGAGCCGTTCGCGAACAAGTCGCTGCGTCACGCGGCGCAGGCATGCCGCGGCATGACCGTCCCGAGCGGTGCGGGCGGCCAACTAGTGGCGATAGCGGGAAGAGCCGACGCCTCGCCGTCCGAGGTCGCCGATATGACTCTGTGCGACTTTCGTCACGTCCTAGACTGGTCCAGCACCCACGGCGACAACACGGTCCGCGAAACACCCACGGGCGGCACCATCCGCGCGGTACGTATCAGCTGCCGTCTGGAGCAGCTGCTTTATGGCCGCGGCGTCTTCTGCACGGTTTTTGTCCAGAGTAACCTCCCGTTTGCGAGCAAGCCGTCCCCCTTGTCCGACGCGTTGGGCGTCCCGCTGCAGGTGTGTAAGCCTCGCCGGACCGAGCTCGAGTCCGGCACTGCTGATTTGCTGGGATCCGCGCAGGCGAGGCTGGAGGCGGCCTGCGCAACACCTATGCCACGGCATTGATGACAGAAATGGACGTTTTTAGTACGAGCTGGGGCACGTCGCCGACAATGTTTGAAGGAGGTGCCGTCATCGCGCGGTGGGATCGGGCCGACCTCGACCCCAGCTCGGCGATCCGTGTCTGTCGGTATTGCGTTGAGGTGCTTCAGCCGCTGTTCAGACGGGCCTTGGCGGGGATGGTTACACGGGACGATGCAATGAGGGAGGTGTCCCCTTCGAAGCTGGCCGCATGGGCGCCGAACCCGGCTGAGGACGGCGGACTTGTCTAACCGAATTGTGACCTCGTGGATTTGGGGGGGAGACGCATAAGGATAGCAGGGTTATCTACATAGTCTTTTTGAGATTCTTATATTATTCCTGGAAATTCAAGATGTTGTCCTAGTTAGTTATTAGGTCATTTCACTAACATGACTACCTAAATCCATCGAATAGAGGCTCGTCTTATGGCTATTATGCGCCGTCCAGACTCCTATCAAGCAGTGAATGGTTTATCTATTCTTAAAGACAGAGGGGATCCCGAGAAAGGACGATAATAGCGCTTGTAGCCGTACCACCCCCACTCTTGAATGGCCATTCTCTCACGCCTTTCAACAGCATCCAAGCACCCTCCACCCCCCCAAATCGTTCACGCTGGGGAGAGGTTGTCTACCGCCAGCCTGAGAGATAAAGGCTAATAGTAGGCGCTGTGTGTCGTTTCCATCGGCTCCTCAAGCTCCTCGGCCGGATACGGTTTAGTGCGCTGCTACATAGATGGGGCAGACGTATTGTACCACAAGGGCCGTTGGGTAGAACCCTCCTGCAACAAGCAGTTCGGAACCAAAGCGTAGCAAGGGAAAACCTACAGCAAACAACAGCAGATTGTTTTACACTAAAGTTGCGCTCAGCAATTTCCATGTCTGTGCGTGGCCCTAAGCCCATCCTGAGCTGTAGGTGAGCGGTGGGTAAGGTTAGAATGCACAGCCGCGTGGCCCAGTTTGGGCGGCTCGACTAAAGTTGCCATCCGGAGAATTCCAGAGAATTCCTTGAATTTATAAAAACCATACCGTAGAGTAAATCCAGTCCTCACCATAATAGCTCACCGCCTACCTAATTAATAAGGAGGACGCATCCCCGTACCATGGCTCTTGCCTCACTTATACTATTGCAACACCCAGAACCGTGGTGGTGTTGAAACGCCCACCCATGCTCTGGATTGAAGTGGCAAGGTTTGGTAGCGAATCTGAGCAATCTGAGCTGAACTGCTACGTAGTTCAGCTCTCCAGTTCAACACTTGAGCCATGGTTCAGCTCGGATAAGCATGAACTGAATGCGACGAATAATATATAGGGCGAGCTCCCTAGCAAAGCCAGAGAGTGAAGCAGGCTTCAATTAATCATCCACCCAACCCCCAACACTACGCTTTACTATCTTGCAGTGCAACCCCTTATCCCCGTCAACCCGACGCACCCTGCGTTACACTATGACGTTTGGCCTGACCACCTGCTGGATTATCGTTGCCGGAATATAAAAACACGTGTGTGGCTTAAAGGGTCACTTACTGTACAAGCGGTACAGGATTTACGGAATGAAAAGGCTGTAGGTAAGCAGTTAGCTCAGGAAATATAATACAATGGTAGTGGTGTAAGGGGGTGCTGTGGCGTGTGCGGCAAGCCTAGTCATAATGCACGCACGTGTAAGTCGGCTGTAGAATTGTCTGATTGATCTGTTTCCAATTTAGTTATTGTTATTTCCTAGTGTTGTGGTTGTGTAATTGAGGATTGATGTGGTGGGGTGGTGGAAAAGTGCTTACTCACTTAGAATGCTCACTTGCTTATCACGCACGTTATAGGATGTAGTAACTATAAAAACGGAATCTCAAAACGGTAAAAAATTACGCTAGCAATAGAGCCCGCCTCTTAGTCCCTTTATTGGGGTTTGGAAAATGAAGTTGATCCCAGAAATGGAACTGTGACGACCCCGGGCCGTCACGCTGAGCCGGCATGGCCCGACCGATTCCCCGCACCAGGAACAGTGCGCAGCACGGTGCAACACTGTGTCCGCACTGTGGTCTCTGTGCTAAGGAACGACTCTGTTGACAGAGGCTCAGGAGAGGACAGAGGCCGGTACGAAATACCTCTTAGATAGCTAATATAAATAGCTATTAACGTAACTATAATAGCCCTAAAGGACTCCTAGTTCCTCACGTTAATATTCTACTGGCCATTTATATCTTACTGTTTAGACTCACCTCTGAATTATAGTGATAACGACCTACAGTGACATTATACCCCTGTTTAGGAGTGCTAGCTTAATAAGCCGTCTTCGGAACGCCCACCCAGTCTTTGGCGTCCTGCCATACGCTCTGTCTTAACTTGACCAATCCCTTGGGTCTGTGCCAGGTGCAGGTCGTAACAGAATCCTCTAGAACCGTCTGGGTCCGAGGTCTGCGTGTGCTTGTTGACCTTTACCCCCAATTTTCCCATTTGGAGCCCCGCGGCGGCGGCAAGTTTCGTACGCGGCCGGACTCCCAAGACTAAAAACACGAGCTGAGCGCGGAGGGGAGGGCTGGTGTCTGTCTCTACAAAAGTCTCTGTAGAAAGTTCTCCCAACATCGGGTGTGACGTTGAAAAACAAAGTTTTTCTTGACCGAATTGTTACACAAAAGTCTCTATGGTTTTGTCGCGGATCTATTGAGAGCCAAGTCGATTCTGTGTCGTCGGAGCTCAGCGTGTACCACCTCGGCCATGTCGGCATCGATGAGCGGCAAGATGTGGCTTGCCTTTCCGAGGACCAAGACTCTCCGGCTTTTCTGCAGAACCCACAACACTCGTTACAGCAGACCTCGCCGTATTTGCACCTGTTGGGACCGGGACTCAGGCAAAAGAGCAAGATGCAACCCTTGCCGGGCTTTGTGCATATCCCGCAAGACTCGTTGCAGCAGTTTGTCCCGCGCTTGCAAATGGATGGGCCGCATTTGGATTCCCCTGGCCCCAGACGAGGGGGTTTTATGGGGGAGGTGGAGGGGTTGATCGGGACGCAAGGTTTGGCGTTGGTAACGATGCATTCGTGTTGAGTGGGACAGGTGACGGCGGCGCATTCGGGGGCGACTTTTTCATGGTGGATTTCGAGAGAGGGGGAGTTGTCGTTTGGTATTGGAGTGGCGAATACGAGACCAGCGAGGGCCCCCAGGAGGTTATGGGTAACCGGTGTGGGAGACACAACCCACTCATATATATATTCAATAGACCATGAAAAACCCAAAAAGATCCAGCCCCGAAAGTGGTCCGCGGCTGGGTAGAGAACCCGGTTCGGTGCCACCATGACATTCTCTCGAGTAATTGGGTGAAATTAAACTACTTTGGTTGGCATCGGGGGAACCGGGTGCGCTTATGTGTGACGACGTGTAAGACTTTTCACGTCGAGCTGAAACAGTTGGGTTGGTAACACGCCGATTGCATTCCAGCGAATTGGCGGACCAGAGAGAGAAATAAAAGATGGGATTGCAACATCAGCCCATGGCCTTGTCATTTCTGTCTTTTGGTCGTCAGAAGCTGGGAGATTTTGATAAGCGGACTAGTGTCGTGTCACGTCGGCCAAGCGAAAATGATGCCCCATTAGGAATTCAGTTTGGTAATGGCATGGGTGTCTCGGATCATTGTTTGGCTATCTCCCCGAATGTCTTTTTTCTTCCTCCTCTTTTTCTTTGTCGTATTTTCGGCGCGCTTGGGTTGTTATTCACTATGAGGTAGACGGATCGTCGTAAAGTAATATTGTTTCTGGTCTACTCAGGCCTTCAATTTTGAAGAAGAAGAAGAAAAAACTCAAGTCCGGAGCGTGTTGCCCTCGTGGCATGCCATGTCGTTGTAACTACTCAGAATGTGGAACCCAACTGGTTATCTCGCTTCGGAGGTCCGCTCCCCAGATGCCGAGAAATGTTGATAGGTGCATGCCAACGTTGGTCTAAAAATAGATAGTTACGAGAAATACTGCAATTGAATATACCGCCAAAGCAAAAGCAGCGTTTTATAATGCCCATCGTCAAATAGGACTGTTAACCTAGGCGTAAAGGAGAGGAATTGGTATTATCTTAACAACCCCGCGGACAAATACTCCACGACCCCCTGAGCTTATGAATAGAATAAATCGTGTAATGGTTTGGAGCTAGTGTATGTTTTTATAAACATAGTACGAAGCCTGAAGTTATATCGCAAAAAAAACATGTCCACCCCTTAATCAAGTCGGCGTAAAGAACCCACTCCTTAACATAAACCTCCGATGGGCCAATCCCCACTAACTCAAAGAATTTACTTAAACCTGAAAGAGAACTCCGAGTCTCACCGAAAAAAAACTTCTCTGAGGTTACACGGCGTGTGGCTCAGTTGGTAGATCGTTCACTTTGCATCCTCCCCGCTTGTATGCGAAAGGTCCTGGGCTCGATTCCCAGCTCGTCCAATCAAATGATCATTTCTTGGTTTTAAATAGTTTTCGTTTTTGTCAATTTCCTCGTTGTTTGGGTCACGGGATTGCTTATTCTCTTTTTCTTCTGCATTGAGTCTTGATTCCGGAGATTGTGCTGTGTCTCCAACCCCTTATCTTCACACTCTAAGCGTCCCTTGTAACTTCCAGCAGCCCCCCCCCCCTTGCTAGATGTCCATACCATTGCTTTTATACCCGCCCCGGTAACGTCCTCCACGTCAGCGTCGTGGGTGCAATCGGCCCCCTGTCGGTATAATCACAACCAGTACCGTTCTCACCCGCAAAATTGTACTGAGCCGGCCAAATCTCCCGGTAACTGCACTTGAGGTCCAAGAACCGGCTACCTGTTGCCTCGAACAGAATCCTGGACCACAAATCAAGCCCCAGTCAATGTCAGTCCAGGCTATCTTGCAAAACGGAAATCCAACAACAAATACCACAATCTCAGGAGCAAATAAAAGGAAGGGTTAAAAAAAGAAAAAAAGAAAAAACTCACGGATGTTCCTTATCCTTGTCCTCACAAACCCAGCTTTCTTTTACGGCAAAATAGCCCGTCACGAGATCCATCCGAAACGCACACCCCACGAGGGCGCCCTCCCATCCCCATCCCCAGACCATTTTGTCGCTGTCCATCCACCCTCCCGGGCCGTAGCGATCACAAGGGTACCATCTTTGCGGTGCGCTCCCATTGACGTGCGGTGTGAGGGTAGTAGACCCCCAATCTCTATTCCTTTCCATAAAAATGACCCTATCTCTGGAACTCTTGCCACTCTCCACCGAGCGGCTGAATTGCGTCCCAAAGTTTCGGAGGCCGAAAAGGACGACGGTCTCGTGCGTGCCTTTGCCTTCGGTGGTGTTCCACTGGGTGGCTTCGGGCCGAAAGAGGGTTCGGACGGCCCAGGGTTCGGATACCCCGACGAGTGACCAGGCGCTGGACAGGACAGAGTCGATTGTGCAGCTGTGGCCAGAAGGCTGGGGGGCGGTGAGCTCAAGGGGGCCGATGAGGATGGCTTTGGATAGGATACCGGGGATAGAGAGGGTTACGTTCTTGCTTTCTTTTTCCGAGGGAGTGGTGGTGTTGGGATGCACGAGAGTGCAGTTTTCGGCGCGGTTGTAGGGCCATTCGCTGGGGAATAATGGGCCAGGGCAGAAACCAGTGCAAGGAGGATCGGGTGGGGTCAAATCGACGCATTGGAGGAAGGGTTCGAGGGAGATTTCGCCTTGTGCTGCGAATTCGGATCTGTATTTTTGTTTTGTTGGTCAATAGATGAGTGCATTATTCTTGAATGAGAAGAGATAAGAACCGGCAGTTGGAAGAGAGAAGAAAAAGAGAAAAACCATACGGTCTGGTATCCCCCTCATCGGTACAATACCACGTCTGTCGAACTCCCAGCGTGAGCTTTTGCTTGTTGAGCTGGACCGCCGTGCTCAAGCTGTACTTTGGAAACGACTGGTGGTCCTTTGGGGGGTCACACGACCACCATGTGCTAAAATCCGAGTACTCGTTAGCCACGCTGTCGGTGTAGTTTGTTAGATGGGTATTCCTCAACCGACATGGCACCGTCACATTGTTAGCGACATTGTGCACGTCGAAATGAAGATCACCGATGCGAACAGCAAAAGACCACATTATGTTAACCAAAAATTGGCGAGTTTGCCATTGTTTGAAATTGGAAATGGTCCATTGGGGGTTTTTGGACTTTTCGAGACAGTCTCGTGTATTTATGCCGAGGGGAACTGGTGGGGGTACCGGCGTAAGTGAGATAGGTTTGGTGAGGGTGCCTTGAATTTCGATTACTTGTTGTTCTTGTTGGGATGTTGGCGGTGGGAGGATGGTTCGTCCAGCGGCTTGGAATTCGACACTAGAAAAAAAAGAAAGTGAGAAAGTTATTACAGGATGGCACCGACGGTTAAAGGGGGGGTGGGAGTTTGTTGACATTACCCCTGAGGTCCCTTGGACTCTTCCGCACATTGCCACGTCTGGTGGATTTCCAGCTCTCTAGTGGAGGGATCGAAACTGACTTGGATATCCGTAACCCTCAGTAGTTCGGGTGACACCGTGAAGGGGTTTGCGGGTGTACAAATAAATCCGTCTTGCATGTTTATACAACCTGCCGAGTAGTTGGTTGCCTTGTGCCGAAACGCCAAACTCACAACTTGGTCCCCCCGGCTTTCGATCGTATCGAGATACCAACCAGGATAGGAAAACGATCGTCCAATGCACGGTTTCTCGTTGCTTGGGATCACCCGGCCCGACGACACTGCAACGGCCGTGATGTCCAGGACTGAGGCATTGTTTGACGGAATAGGGAAGTCGGTGATAGGGGGTTTAGGTGTCAACCAAAACGCTGGTTTCGTCATGGGTGTCGTTTCGGTCAGGGTGCAGTTAACGATAAATAACGGGTCGCCGTCTTGACCCCGTCCCTTGCTGTCGTCAGGACAGTCGAGTGTTGCAAAGTTGATCTCGTGTCGAGAAACATAGATGAGTCTGTTCTCTTTTTGCACCGTCAGCGCTGTACCTTGTGCTCTCTGTGTTTTTGTCTCTGGATAACTGACGGATAACTCCCGTTTGGTTGATGACAGATCCATTCATGCAATATCTGGAGGTACCTCGGCCCTTGCAACCATCGGTACACCTGCCGGGCGTAGTGGCCCTGAGCAACGCCGTCTTCAGAGAGGATGTCGCCGCCCTGGCAAGGATGAAACTTTTGGTCACTGTCGGTATAGGAGTCTCTGTCCGCTCCCAGCTCTCTGGTACCGCATGACACCGAATAGCCGTTGGCCACGTCCACCAGAGTAAAATTAGCGGCACTATAAACGGGATACTCGTATCGCCTCTGAGCAAAAAAGTCTCGTAGTTGATAAACGGGCGGCAGAAAGTCTGGGTTCTCGCAAGGGTTGGGAAGGGAGCGCCGAGCAAGTGCTGTTGTTGTCTTGCTCAGGGCCGCCGCTGCTATACCCTTCGTCCAGATAATACAGATGATAAAGCCGACCAAGGCGTGACCTTGGGCGACTAGAAGCCAATTCCACATGGGTCTCATTTTGTTCGAAGCTTTTCGGTCGAGGTCGGGGGGGGAAGACCATCCTTGACCGAGCATCTTGCCCTAAAAAAAGCCCAAGATTTTAAACAATTGTATTTCCTTCTAACCAGTCCACTCGTCGCCCTACACAGCAGGGTTGCATTTCCTAGTTGTTGTATCCGGCTGATTCCTTCCCTCCCCCGCTTTTTTCCCCTTAGAGTGAATGAATCGCGAAAGACGACTATGTGGTGCCCTTGTTTCGTCGCCACCAATAATATCTAGTTTCCGGATAAATCCACCACCGCAAATTGTTTTCTTCGGCATCTACGTCGGGAGACTTAAACAGAAACTAGGGGGAGGAAACAACGCGAGCAAGACAACAACCTGTATGTAACACACAGAGAGTGTATTATCATCTGGTAGCCTAGTAGAATCATTGCCGTCATCTCCAGATTGGATGGCAAATGACTGGTTTAAACCCCCGCCGCCTTCAAGGTATGTCATCACCCCATCCCAGCATCACATGCCAAGCATCACGAAGAGCCTCATCTCCCCCCCCACCCTCCTCCACCGCAAGCTCTAAGTATATCCCCAGGCCGTCCCAACCTCAACCCCCGAGCCAAGCATCCCCGCCGACCCTTCCACTAGTCCCAGCCCAAATCCCAAACCCGCCATGAACGCGCCGAGCCACTCTCCCGCCCGTGGTACGGCGCCGTTCCCACCGCTCTCCCGCATCACCTAGCTCTCTACAACGCCAACGTCACGCGCCACCGGACTCCGTGCTCTATCGACACCTACTACGAGGACATCGCGCACCAGGCCCACAAGACCGCCACGCGGAGATATCACCAGTCCGACACCGCTGAGGGCATCGCCCTAGCAAAATGTCACGATGTTGCCTCCCTGGGGAGGGGAGACGGCCGCCTAGCTTGGAGAGACAGGATGCCTTTCGGGATGGGAGCACGTGTAAGCGGAAGAGGGAGGGTCGTCACTCTGTGAGAGGGGCAGAGGACGAGGAGTTGTATCGGAGGGGGATATTGTATGATGATGAGCATTTGAGGGGGGAGGGGTTCTCGTTGGGGGAGATTATGCATGATACGCCGGTGGTGTGGAATGTGAGGTATCGACCGGCGAAGAGGAGGGGGGGCCGTGCAGAGGGAGGGGAGTTTGAGGGGTTGGAGCTGGCGCTGAGCTTTGCGAGGTTGGTGGATGATGAGGCGGTGGCTAAGTGGCTGATGCGCCCGGAGAGGAAGAGAGGATGAGGGTGATGGGGAGGGTGATATTTCACCGATGCAAGGTTTTGGTGGGAATGAGGTGGAGGACGTGTCGCGTTCCGCCGCTTAGGTCCATGGCCGCTGAGACGGAGACCATCTGGGAGCGTGTGACGCGCATTCAGAGAAGAGTCGCTCAGCTGGCGGCCCCTGAACTCGCGGATGAAGAGGCGGTGGAGGACGAAAATTCAGCCTCCGAAGCTGAGCCCGAAGATCCCGTTGTCGATGAAGCGATTCTTCAGCAATCCGTCACCAGCGCCGTCGCCAAATCTAGCGAACTTCCAAACTTAGGTCAACATCAGAACGAAAAGATGGAGGCCGTCGAGGAGCAGAATCAGTCCGATGCTTCCGTCGAGCCTGTCGTGGCAGAGACCATCGAACAGCGGGTTGCGCGCATCAAGCAAAGAGTCGCAGAGCTCACATAATTACCTCAACAAACGGTGGAGGAAGAATCCGTACCCGTTAACCCTCAGGTGACGCAGGAGCTTGGTCTTGGGACTCAGGAGGAAATAGAAGCGAAATATCAGCCCCTCAAGGCGCGGTTCCAGCAGTACTTACTAGTCCCCGAGGATCCGCTGCCGGAGGTAGCCGGGGAGGCCAACAACGACGACAACAATGCCGACTGGGCGGTTTTGGATGTTATTTTGGAGGACTCCTGCAACGATGCAGCGAGCGCCGTCCACGCTGACGCGAATGCCGACGACACTTGGATAATGCTGGGCAGCGATGGCTCGTAGCAGATCCGCCGAATGAGGTCCCCGCGCGCCCTTGGACTCTCGGTCAGAATGCAGCTGCGGCTGCCCCAGACTGGCCTCTTTTATGCCTAGCATTATCCAAGGCGTTGGTGACTGGCGGAAAGACGTGGTGGTGTATGATGGACATGGACGGCAGTGTGCTCGTGGTCTCGATCACTTGAGCTCGCCGCCTGTGGTGTCGAGTTGCTGTATCACCTTCTGTATTTGTGTGCGGGTTGTATCAATACTGCATCTACAGAGGTTGCCTGGGTCGTGGAGGAAAGAGGTGCTTGGATATTTTGGAACTTCCTTCGTACAGTAAGTAATAAAAGACGAATTACGCCGCCTTTTTACAGCTAGGAAAAGATCAGTTATACAGTAAGCAAGTATAACTACTACAACGCAGAAATTTAAAACGGAGAGTAAATACGCTGGCTACCGAGTTTATTTTTTAAGACTGCTATTTTTTCCCCTAAAGTAAAGACTAGAAATAGGCCAGCGCATCCCGGATGAGCTCGTGGCATAATTCTCTGAGGCTGTGGTTTCGCTTGATGATCGGCCCAGTGCCGTTACAAAGGCTAGTCGGCGGGGGGAGGGAGAGGGTATTGCTGGTATGCATGGGTTTCTGACGAGGAAGTTGGGGGATGCGGATGCGGTGATATCTGGGGTTGCCAGAGAGCGGATGCGGGTTTTTTAGACCGACTGGAGTCTGAATATGACTTTGTTGGTCTCCAGTTTGGGAACGAGGTTGCTATTGATCTCCGGGCGGAATTCACCCGCCCACTTCCGGGAGCAGCTGGTGTTGTTGGTCCGTTAACGATGTGGGTGCCACTATATCCGGATCCTGCCTGACATGGAAGAGAACTTAAAGTCCCAACAAACGAGCGAGATGCGGCGTCTTCTGTCTTTCCCGCAAATTTACACTGTGGCACAGAACGGCAATCCATTCTCGGTGCCGTCAGTGGTCGAGATTGGAAAACATACGAGTTTTGTGCTTCGCCGCCTCAACGTTTTGCCTAAAAACACAGGAGCCCGCACGAAGGCGCTGGCACTCCACGCCGGCCAAGACGCACGATGGGCCTAGCAGTCTTAGCGAGCTCCTTCGTGCGGAAGCGCGGCTCAGCGTGCACAATCTCACGAGAGCCTGCATATAGTCCACCTTTTAATTAGGGTTTAATGAAGGCGAATCCTCCTGATTACTATACCCGTGGAAACTGGAGGGGATGTTGTCATTGTTGTTTTCAAAACATACCTTACTGCAACTGGTGTGTTTGTACTGAAGAACTCATTGTACCTAATAAACGTTAGAAGTAGATACTGGGGATCATGGGCCCTGAGACAAACAATGCCAATGTCCCGTTGCCACGCTCAGCAACCTCGCGGCGCTTGTGCAGCCACGCCATATAGGTGTTGATGTAAGCGCGGCAAGACCAGTAAGCGACTATCCATTTAATTAAAACCGTATCAGCTCTTCCTAAATCCTTAGCATACTATACCGTCCCTCAGGTACCACTGATTACTTCTTCATTGTTGTTGCACAGCCTCGAAGCCGCCTTGTGTAATCCACATTTCATATCGACGTGTCAGCCCTAGGACGTAAACCACAGATGCAGCGTCCACCATTCCACCTTGTGCGACCTAGAATCGATACTAAATACCTACAAAAGGGGGCGAGCCCCCCTGAATTTGGACAGGATATCCAGCAGCAAGAGTTGATCCCGAGACACATACACAAACACAAACTACACCCCCTTCCCCCTATATCACCACCTCAACCACAATGCAGTTCTCCATCTTCACCACCCTCCTCGCCACACTGGCCGTGCCCATCTCAGCGGCCCCCAGCACACCTGCAGCCATGGAGGTCGAGACCCGGGGCGCAGATTTCTCAGTCAACGAGGCCGAGCGTGCGAACTCTCGAACAACACAACACCTCTAAACCCGTATGCTAACACTCTCCAGTCTTCACCTTCGCCGTCGCAGCATCGTGCAGCATCCTCAGCTGCGCCAAGGTCCTTGGCCAGGCGGTTTGCATTGCCAATGCCCTCTTGAACAAGAAGACGCTCGACAAGGAGACCGCGCTTGATAAGTGCGGAGACAGGAAGTCGGTAAGTACCTTACCTATCCTTCTGTGCCGTAGCAGATATTACGGAATGGTGGCTAATATTATCCCGTGCAGCTCTGCAAGTGCTCTGGATGCATTACCGGGCTGGATGAGTTCTTCACATCGATTGATTTTTGCTTGAAGGTTACGGTTTGAGCGACTGTAGTTGTATATCTGTTACTAGAATGAATGGAGTTATATCAATCCCATCTGCATCAACCTCAACCTCATCATTCAACTGTCCCCAGTGACTCTCCCTGCCCTCCCTCAGACAGGCCATGAACCTCCCCCCTACTTCCCACCACTTACTTCCCAGCACCCCCCACAACCTCAACATCATAACTCTCATACCCCCCTCCGGGCGTCCACCCCCTCCGCACCATCTCCACGGCCCTCCCCACGGCCTCATCCAACTCCTCCTTCTCCACCCCCACCACCCCATTATGCAACCCCCTCTCCCTCTCAAAATCCGCCCCCCCTCCCGGGAAAAAGCCCCTCGCATACAACGCCT
>Ga0247780_1000506_pt1 | contig 36069 bp, 27 predicted proteins | sample UWRJL079202R5_FD_179927 | JGI IMG/M metagenome (GOLD analysis project Ga0247780, IMG submission 179927) | Plant litter microbial communities from Arlington Agricultural Research Station in Wisconsin, United States - UWRJ-L079-202R-5 | ecosystem: Environmental > Terrestrial > Plant litter >...
GCATCAGTGCCCCCCACCCATCCTGAAGGTGAACAGCCTTCGAAGCCAAGACGATGGAGCCAAGAATACCTATCATGGAGGTCCACACGGGAAGCTTCTTCTCCTTTGGAGGTGGTCCAGAACAGAAACGGGAGGCATCCCTGGAAGAAAAGAAGAAAAAGAAGCACCACTGGGCGGCGTGCAAATGTGGCTTGTGTGGAGCATTATTCGAGGCACTGTGGTGAAGACAAAAAGATTTTATCAGTACTTACTTCACAGGAGAAGGCGAAGACTCTCTAAGCCGTCTGTTATCGGTCTTCCGCGGAAGGCCTTGAGGCAGCGACGGGTTACGTAGCGGCCGAAATTGGACCGACGCGGACGATGACTTCCTAGATATAACGGCCGGGTGATCGCTGTCGTTGTATGAAGGTCGTCGCGAGTTGGTTGAGTCGTCTTGGCCCACTCCAGAGGCTGATGTGGTCGTACTAGGAGCCGTCGACGTCCCGCTCGAGGGTACCACATCGAGTCTCAGGCGGGTGTCTTGCCCACTCATCGCAGTGCCCTCGAATTCCCGCTTCGCGTCATAACTGGTAGCATCGAAGTAGTTTTCGCCGGTCGGGGTCGCCTGGGTCCGCGGCGACACATCGGAGTCTGGGCTCCGAGCCAGAGGAGATAAGGATGCTAGCTTCCCATTCTTATTCTCAGCCATGGCAGGTGGGAGCTCGTCGAATTGGAGGCGACTCGTCTTGGAGATATGCCAGTGCTGGGGCAGCTTCGAGAAGAAACCAGCAGAGGCTATTCCGTACCAGCATGCATCAATAACAGACGTAGGAGTTCGCAGCAAGCTCGCTTGCCGTGGAGGGGAGCTCGCCAATCGAACTGGTTGGGAGCGATGCCGAGGGTGAAGCTCGAGCGCCACGACAAAACCGGAACGAAGGCAGGCGGTGCTGGAGAGGAGCGCAGTTTCGAGGTTGCGTCAAGCAAAGATGGTTCCCTCGAGGGTGGCGATCGATTTGCTGTGTTGGAAGAATGGGTTCAAGTAATAAAAAGAATAGTTGCGAGAAAGGCAGCCGCAGATAGTGCAAACCGAGTTTTCTTGGTTGTTGGCTGGGGCGTCGAGGCAGGCGCCAGGAAGCAGAGCGGCAACAGGTTGCGCCTTGGAATTTGTGGAAGATGCGCTCTCTGGTAAGGGAGTGTGGAAACGGGAAGGGAGCTTGGTTTTATGGCGTCACGCCCCCCAGTCGAGCTGGCAGCAAGACTTCGTCGGACGGCCACATGTTGATGGCGTGGCCAAGATGGGCCAAGACATGTATGGGAGGGATGATGGGTGTCAATAAGCCGAGCTTGGCCTCTTGGGTCGGTACCATACCCCAGCTGTTCAACGTTAGTGTACTTGAAATTGACATCACAGCTCGACCTCCAAATCATGGAGCATTTCCCCACACCCCTATCTTAACATGTAGATAGGTGCCATAGACTTGTACAGCATCGCCAGACAACATTCCTAACATGGAAGCATTGGACGGTGTACCTTGCGATAACTGGAGCGAACAACGCGAGTTCAGAGTACGCAGTCGCACGAGCCAGCCAATTGTTTAGTCAGCTCACAGCTCCTGTCTTGGGGGCACTAACGATGGGTCCTCCAGCTCGACCGTCGCTGTCAATTATCCCCTTCTGGAGGCCGGTGGAGGGGCTGAGAACCTTGGGTTCATCTGTTCACAAGCCGAACAGCACTTCTGAAACTCCCAACTCCGACTCACGTCCTTTGAGGACCGCGTGACCTGCTTGCCTTGCATCTTATCAGCCTGTCCGCGGCAAGGTGTCCTGCTAGCGGTGGGGGTTTCGAATTGCATCTCAAAGCCTAGATCGTTCGACTCCTCACGGCGGGTCGAGTTCCGATCGCATAGTGTGCACTACACTCAGCACACACCTCTCTCACAACCACACCATCGTGTCCGTTCCGTGTGCAGCACACGCCCTGTACGGCGACACACGACAGGCTAAGCTTTCTCCAGCGACCCAGGCAGGACAGGACTTGGCATCATCAATCCCGCCTCTCAATTGCGCTCACCTCCTTGCACTCCCGCAGTGTATCACCCCGCTCGACTCTTGTGCTTGTGGTCCGTCCGTCGTCGCATCCCTCCGTCAATGATGGCTCGTAACCGGGCTACTTACTTGATACGTCTGCACTGATATGCGTCTGGCCCGTGGATGCAGTTTATGTACAGGACTTACAGCGCTACGGCACTGACAAAGCCGTACCAATGTCTCTCCTGCTGCGCCAAGCATCTAGTCAGCGGGGTTCTCACTTACATATTGATTGTCATGATCCGTGGCGGGGGTCAAAAGACAAACAAACACTCGGTCGAGTGAGTGGGTTCAGGTATTAAAGGCCGTGTCGACCTCCAGTCTCCAATCCAATGTCCAGCCTTTAACCCTTTTCAGAGATGCTACTATCCTCATTGCTCTCCCGGAGGCGCCCCTGCTTGCATCCGGTGCTGTCTGATGGTCGGAAGAGGAATTACATCCCAGCCTCCGGCATATTGCTGATCAGCGACCTCCCCGCCTTCAACGCTGCCCTGCCCGAGGTACAAGAGAAGAACTAATGCCGAAGCCCCAAGCTACCTCCTGGCAACCTCCAGTCCCTGTATAAATAAAGAGGAGCAGCTGCTTGCCGGCAGCATCGTTGCATGGCCAACTTGCAGTACAGGCCGTAGGAAGGAAGACCAGCACAGGGCGGGGCAATGACCACGTAGAGGAGCTTGCTCACATGAAGCCTGGAAGCTCGGGAAATGGAGGGGAGGGGAGGGGAGGGGAAGAGGTCCTGCATGCTGCCCGCGTTGTCTCAATGTCGGACAGTAAGAAGCCACCTAGCATTGGAGGGGCGAAAGGGGTCGTCCCATCCACCGTGAAGAGAACCAAGGTCAAATCAATGCAGTTTCGTTACTTCTTCCATACCCCCGCCCTCGCGAAATGCTCTTCGTCCGCGGGGTACTAAGTGCATATGCAGCCGCAGACCAGCAGCAGCAGCTCGTCAATGAGCGATGCAGGGCCATTCCCTCTTCCTGCAAAACCAACAGATCCCCGAGCTGCCGACCTGGGGAAACATGATAAAGCTGCAGGGCTGGGCAAAAAAAAAAACCGCTTGCTGACGGTCATGGCCTTGCGCCATTTTGGCTTCGGAGGCCTCCAGCTCTTTGACACTGTGGAACCTCTCTGTCAGGCGACCACAAGAACCCCCGGGTTAGGTACCTATCTCGTGTCTAGTGCTCTGCTGGGTTTTAGTGTGTCATTGGCCTTCTTTGAGAAGCCGTTCCCCTTGCCGCCATGCCGAGTTACGGGGAGCTTAGCTTTACCTCTGTGCCGATTCCACATCGACTGCGGGCAGAATGACCAAGGGGAAGGGAACTCAGAAATCAGCTTGACGGAGCTGGTTTAACCCCTTTTCGAGGACATTGCAGGAATCAAACGAGCACTCACAAAAGATCTGCACTTGTCTTTTACAATCATTTCATCTACTACCCGATGCAAAAGGGCGCGCCCATTGCTATTGGGTGGATGTTGACTTCTATCAACTCGCACGCCTTCACCCCAATCGAAGGTGGCCGGGGAGAGCGTCATTGATCTCCGTCTCCGGTTCCTTGCGAGTGGTCCGCTGCCTCTGTTGTAACAAAGACATTTCGCCATCCACCATCAACTCCTTTTGCTAGGACTTTTAAATGATCCGTTGACGCCTGATGGTATGCAATGCTGCCGACCAAGAACTGCAGCCCATAATACTCCCGGATTACACAATCGCTAAGCGGAAGTCTTCACTTGTATGCCATCCCACTGTCTCAACGTATATATCAAGCGTATGTGCGCGAGAGATTCCGAAGATACCAATCAACCAACTTGCGTCCGACCTTGGCCTCGGAGACGTGAATGAGATCCTGTGAAATGTGGTTAGCTTAGTGGGGGGGGGGGGGGGGGGGGGGTGAATCCACAACGGGAAGACCACTTACACCCTGCATAGCATAGTCAAGATCGCTAACATTGACCAGTTCGCCATCGAGAAGGCTGTTGTCAGTCCAGCGCAACTGCTTGCTGCGCTGCTTGTTCACCAACAGCCATGAGCGCAGCTCATCATCCTTGACGTCGAGGAAGCCGGCGAGCTTGCTCATGTCCATGGTGGTGTAGAGGCGGAGGTAGGACTTCACGGTAGGGCTGAACATGTTGGTCTTCACCTCGTCCATGAAGATGGACAGGTGGTGTTCAATAGGGTCGATGTTGGCCTCCGGGTTGTCGAAATCTGGGGGCACAGGGGAGATGAACTTGGGGCAGGCAGCCCTGAAGAGCTCCTCAAAGATGGGCAGGGCCTCGGGACCACCCTTCTGGAGCTTCAGGAGCTGATCGCCATACTTCTCACGCAGAGCCGTGTGGATGGTATCATCCAGACGGGTGGGGTGGAAGGCGACGCAGATGGCGATCAGGGCGTACATCTGCTCGTTCTTCTTGGTGATAGAGTCGTACTGTGCGCTCTTCTGGAAGTTCTTTGTCCGCGACACGTAGACCAGGATGTGGCTGAACATGCGGATGGCATCACCGTAGCGGCGCATCATCATGTAGGAGAAGCCTACGTAGTAGTAGGTTGTGAAGTGGGCGGCCATGACGCGGGCAAACATGGCCTTCTTGTTGAGCTCGATATCGTCGAGGGTCTTGAGCGCAAGGCTGAAATCTCCGAGGAGACAGTGGACCCGCAGGAGCCCAATGATGGAGAAGTAGCCGAGCATGCGATAAAGGCTCTTTGAGCCGTAGTCGCCGGCAACAGCCATGGGGTCCTCGTTACGCTTCATGGCACCGAGTTGCTCGGGGATCTGTGATCTCTGAATCAGGGAATAGAGCACGTTGAGCACACTGTAACACCCCCATGTGTTCGGGTTTTCGCGAAGCATCTGAACCTCCTCCTCGTTATTGGCCTGACGTGCGATTCTTGCCCGGTAGGAAGAGAACGAGTTGAACTGGTAGATGAATTCATCGATGACATCCCACGCCCAGTAGTACTACGAGATAAGAGTCAGCATGATACCTAGACCTGTTTTCCCTCAAGCTCGCGCAAACGCACCGATGGAGGCTCCAGATCGACCGGGCCCTCCGAGTTGAGAATAAAGTGGAAAAGACTGCAGTACTGGTCGTAGCTCTGGAACTTGGCCTCCAACGGGGCAGAGAAGTCCAGCGGCTGTGCTGCTTGTGCTAGGCGTGACTGAATATCGTCGGTCTGCTGGGCCATGGAGAGGCCGGCAGGCTCGTCGTCCATGCCGTCCTCGTACTGGACCTGCTCCTTGTAGTCGTTGACGAGGGCCTCCTCCTCGACATCGCTGTCGTCCCCCATGGTGCGCATGGGCGCCATGCCGTTCTGGAAAGAGCTCATGGTGATTGATGGCAGCACCTCGCGGTCGTGAACAAGCCTCGCGATGGTTGGAGAGTCGGTGACCTGGAGGCGTGGGGTGTGGCGGTCGCAGTTGCCCGAAATCGCCAAAATCGTGTTGGTGGGGCTCGACGATTTTTTGCGTCCTTTGTGCCTTTCCGCTCAGGGTTGGCCGACCCGCTATAGACCAAACCCCGCAATACAGATCGAGGACCCCACCAGGAAGGAGTTGAGGCGCTGACTTTCATCCAACTCTGAAAGCCATGGCCGGAAGGCACAATGATTTCATATGATTTCATATTCACTCGGGTACAGCCTGCGTACCTTGGTCAAGAGGCTCTACAAGTTCACTTACATATAAACTGCACCACACGCAACATGATTCTAGTTTCTTTCTGGCTTAGAATTTGACTTCCAGTGTCTATGTGGCAAAAGCATCGGTCCTTCTGCCCGAGCCCATCTGCATTTCCTGGTGTCTTCTACCTCTCATGCTTGCAGAGACTGAGGTGTTAGTCATAGTACCCCATCGCCACTGTTGCACTACCACCTCTGGACTGCTACCTCCGCACTACATCTCATCCGCTGTTTGCAGCTTCAACCTTCCCACCAACCACACATACCCTATTCGTGACACACTCCTTTTTTAAGATGCCCGTTGTCACACCAGACAAGCTGGCTAAGCTCCAGCAAAATGCCGACGATGTGCGAAATGTGAGTTTCCCCCTGTCTCCCTCTATCAACCCTGACAACACTCGATTATTGGGTATCGTACTAACTGCTCACTTACTCCTTTTTCCACCAGATCTGCATTTTGGCTCATGTTGTACGTCTGATCCCGATATTTTCTTTCCCGTAGCGGATTTCCATCTAACATTGCTTTAGGACCATGGCAAGACGTCGCTTACAGATGCCCTCCTCGCCACAAATGGCATCATCTCGCCCAAACTCGCGGGCAAAATCCGGTACCTGGACTCTCGGCCAGATGAGCAGCTGCGAGGCATCACAATGGAATCGTCTGCCATCTCACTATACTTCTCCATGCTGAGGCGGTCAAGCCCCGACGCCGCTCCTGAGGCCAAGGAATACCTCATCAACCTGATCGACTCCCCTGGCCACATCGACTTCAGCAGCGAAGTCTCGACAGCTTCACGCCTGTGCGACGGTGCCGTCGTGCTGGTGGACGCAGTCGAGGGTGTTTGCAGCCAGACAGTGACCGTGCTGAGACAAACCTGGACCGAGAAGCTGAAGCCCCTTTTAGTCATCAACAAGATGGACCGCCTCATCACCGAGTTGAAAATGACACCTGGTGAGGCCTATATCCATCTCAGCAAGCTTCTGGAACAAGTCAACGCTGTCCTCGGGAGCTTCTTCCAGGGAGAACGGATGGAAGAGGACCTGAACTGGCGGCAGCGCATGGAAGAGCGAGTCACCGCCGCCGCTTCCAAGGATACCAAACTCACGGACCAGCAGACCGAGACCGACGAGCTGGAATTCCAGGAGCGAGACGACGAGGAGCTTTATTTTGCACCGGAGAAAAATAACGTCATCTTTGGCAGTGCCATAGATGGATGGGCGTTCACAGTGAGGCAATTTGCCAGTCTTTACGAGAAGAAGCTGGGAATCAAACGTAACGTACTGGAAAAGGTGCTGTGGGGGAGCTTCTACCTTGATCCCAAGACAAAAAAGGTATTAGGTCCAAAACATCTCAAAGGACGGGCCCTCAAGCCCCTTTTCGTTCAGCTAGTGCTGGATCAGATCTGGGCTGTCTACAGTGCCACCGCCGGCGGAGACTCCGGAAAGGGAGATCCCGCGCTCCTGGAGAAGATCACAAAATCCCTGAACCTCACCGTCGCCCCTCATATCATGCGCTCCCGAGATCCTAGGCTTCTCTTGACTACGGTATTCTCATCCTGGCTTCCATTGTCCACCGCGCTGTTGGTCTCAGTGGTAGAATCGCTGCCTTCGCCAATAATAGCACAAGCGGAACGCCTTCCCGACCTTCTGGATGAGATCCCCGGAGCAGATCATGTTGACCCCAAAGTCAGAGACGCCATGGTTTTCTTCAAGAAATCACCATCGGACCCTATGGTCGCGTACGTCAGCAAGATGGTCTCCATACAAGAGAGTGAGCTTCCCGAGAACAGACGACGCGGACCTCTGAGCCCCGAAGAGGCAATAGATATGGCGAGACGCAAGCGCGCTGAAGCAGCCCGTGCCAAAGACAATACGGATAATGGCATAAACGACCTTACAGCTGCACTGTCGAACGCCTCCTTGGAGCCCCTTGCCCGCGAGACGGAAGAGAACAAAGCCGAAAAAGAACATCTCATTGGATTTGCACGGATCTACTCGGGTACGCTTTCGATTGGCGATGAGATCTACGTCTTGCCCCCCAAGTTCACTCCAGCCAATCCTAACGCCACTCCCACGCCCAAAAAGGTGACGGTCGGTGCCTTGTACATGTTGATGGGACGGAATCTTGAGGCCCTGGACTCTGTTCCTGCCGGTGTTGTGTTTGGGGTCCGCGGGCTCGAAGGCAGCGGGCTGCTCAAATCAGGCACGTTGTGCAGCCAACTGGAAGGGGCAGTTAATCTGGCAGGTATTGCCAACCTTGGCGGCAAACCCATCGTCCGGGTCGCTCTGGAGCCGGTCAACCCGGCAGATTTGGATAAGATGATCAAGGGGCTCCAGCTTCTCGTTCAGAGTGATCCTTGCGCAGAGTACGAGCAGTTTTCCAGTGGAGAGCATGTCCTTCTGACGGCTGGGGAGCTACATCTCGAGCGCTGTCTGACGGATCTTCGGGAAAGATTTGCACGATGCGAGATCCAACCTAGCGCCCCTATTGTACCCTACCGCGAGACCATCGTCCGGAGCGAGGAGATGAGACCTCCGGCCAACAAAGAACTCGGGCGTGGTGTTGTTGTTGGCGTTACCAGCTCCAAGCAGGTCACAGTCACACTACGAGTGAAACCGCTCCCCTCGGATGTCACCGATTTCCTTCACAAGAACTCTGGTGGTATCAAGGCGTTATATTCCGACCGCAAGGCTGCTGGCGAGACAGACCCAGAGCCAGCAGCAGGCGACAAACTTGAGGCAGACGACGAACTCCCACGAGTGACGAAGACTCTCTCTGCCGAGGACCTCAAGGGACAGCTACAATCTCAGTTCGACACCTGTAAAGAGCGCGAAGGCTGGAAGAACGTGGTCGACCATATTGTTTTTTTTGGCCCCCGAAGGACCGGACCAAATCTCCTCGTCGATGCCACAAAAGATCAGTACTTCTCCAAAGCTTTCGCCACCGAGAAGGACAAGGCCCGCGAGCGGACATCTCCCTCCAGGGACGAGAAGCTGCAGGCCAACCACCTCTGCGACAAAATTGTATATGCCTTCCAGCTTGCAACACACCACGGCCCGCTCTGCCACGAGCCGGTAGAGGGCATTGCCGTATTTATTGAGGATGTCTCCATCGCAGAGACCGAAGAGGATATCGCCGCACGGGACCGTGCTGGTCGGTTGACAGGTGAGGTTATCAAGACGGTGCAGCAGTCAATTCACAAGGGCTTTCTGGACTGGTCGCCGCGTCTCATGCTGGCCATGTACTCGTGCGAGATTCAAGCAAGCAGTAAGTTTGATTTTTATCACCTCCCTCTTATTGCCTCCCCGAATACGTTACGCTAACACTCCGTCCCTCACAAAGCTGAAGTTCTGGGCCGTGTATACGATGTCATCACCCGCCGCCGAGGCAGGGTACAATCCGAAGCCATGAACGAGGGAACACCATTCTTCACCATCCAGGCTCTGCTACCTGTGGCAGAGTCGTTTGGTTTTGCCGATGACATGCGCAAGCGGACATCGGGTGCGGCGCAACCGCAGCTCATCTTCACCGGGTTTGAGGTCCTTGACGAGGATCCCTTTTGGGTACCGTTCACCGAAGACGACCTCGAGGATCTGGGCGAGTTCGGCGACCGAGAGAACGTCGCAAAGCGCTATATGGATAGCGTGCGGCGCCGCAAGGGCTTACTGGTTGAGGGGCGAAATGTGGCTACAGACGCACAGAAGCAAAAGACATTGAAGAGGTGAGGTGGGAGCGAAAGCACAGAAAACAATATATGATGTGCTGAGGATGGGAAGATGGAAGACGATACACCAGGAGGCGCAAGGCAGAAATCCTCGTAGAGCACTTGTTTCGAGGATGGTATCTGATTAACCTTTTATCTTCCATGTTGTCGTGCGTAAATGGAAGCATCGTCGTTAGATAGACCCTGCCTTCCCGGAATCATGTCGACCAAAGCTACATGATATGCCCTCGTCTACATGTTAAACGATGCTGTCCCAACTTTTGGTTTGCCCGCTCCCATTCATACGGTTCCGATATCGCATCATCAGAAAGCACCCAAGAGCCCAGTGAGTTCGTCTAGCAAGCAGGCAGATGGCTTAGGAGACGCCCCATCCCTGTCATTTCAAAAAAAACCAAAGCAATCAAGAAACAACGAAAATGAGGCAGACGTCGATCCCTTCTCAAATGCGGGGAGTCCTCCCCAGGAAGTGTGCTGCATATCTATTAGAAATCCCCCCGTCTTCCCCTGAAAGAGTCGAGATCTTTGCTGCTCGACACTGTGTCTGCCCGCTGTGACATGAAACCTACGTTCCCGCAGTCGGTGAGAAGACCGACCGATAAAAGTGTTGGCAAAGGCCCCTCTAAATGCGTGATTACACGCATAACCGATTCTGATGTATAAAACTGGAGATGACCAGAAGCTGGAAGCAATGCAAACTTTTCGAGATGGTAGTAACGCCGACTGCGAAAAGATCTGGAGGTCCCTGCCAGGTGACTGGAAAAAGACAACAGACTTGGGGGTTGATATTGAGAAGAGACGAGGCAAGGGAGTTGATGCAGCCCAGTAAGTCTAACCCCCCGATACAGAAGAGTGGTGAGACCGGATATATGTACTGTCGAGGGCATCGCCGCTGGCTATCCAAGCAAAATCAAGATGAATTTGCAGGAAGTGAGGCAGATGCCGGTACCGAAGGCCGATAAAGAAGTGGTTGCCGTATGGTGGTGCAGATCATCAACGTGCATAGGGAGCTGATAGCTCCAACAGAGAGCCGATTCTGGACGTGACGCGTAAAGGAAAAGGGCGTTATGTATTGTAGTACAAAATTCAAGGGCGGCCACCACGTCGGCCCTTGTTCGGGACAGTGGTCCAGCCATCCTCATCTATCGTCGGAGTAGAGGGGCTCTGCTCAGTAACCGGAGACTGCGGTGTTTGACCCTGCGGAGTTGGGGCAGGGCCGCTGCCGTTCGCGCGGGGCGGGCGTCCACCAGCGTCGCTGCGGGGACCGCGCGGCACACCGCCACCACGGCGAGGGCCGCTTGGGATATGACCGCCACGGGAAGACGCGCGCTGCTCACTCGAAGCTGATCTCCAGTTTCCGCTCTCGGCAGCCCGAGTCTTCGGGTTAGCGACGGCCTCCTTCGGCTCGCGGGGCTCGCGGGGTTCGCGAGGCTCACGAGAACGGACAGGCAACTTCTGCTCTGCCGAATCGCCGTCCTCGGGAGAAGCTTCCTCCTTGAGAGCCTCCTTTACCTCGGCAGCGGCCTTAGCTGCCTCAGCAGCCGCGGCCGCCTCAGCTTCAACCTTTGCAGCAGCCTCGGCCTCCTCCTTCTCAGCAGCCTCCTTTGCGGCAGCTTCTTTAGCCAAGCGCTTATCCTCCTTAGCCTTATCATCCGCTTCCTTCTTCTCCTTGATAACCTGGAGACGCTTTTCCTCAATTAGTCGCTCCCGGGCGGCCGTGTCGATAGGGCGTGCGGCGCCGAAGGGGTTGGCCTTTGGGTCAGTCGCAGAAAGGGCAGGAGAAACCATGGCAGGCGTGTCCGAGACTGTGCGCTTGGTGAGATTCAACTTGGGACGTCCCACAGGCTGGGCAGGCGGTCCTCCAGCAGGAGAGGACGGGGCTTCGCTTCCATCGCGGGACTGTGCGGGCGATTTGACAGCAGCGTCGGGGCGCATCCTCTCGCGCCACTGGTTGTCCTTCTCGGCAGCGGTGGGAACACGCTCCGCGCGTTCGGGGCGCTCGACAAACTCGCGACGCGGAGGGCGGGAGCCCTCACCCTCACCTGGACCCCAAGCAGCGGGCGAAGCTTTTCTCGCTTCACGATACGTGTCGGACCTGCCGGCCTCAAGAGACCGGGGAGCACGCGAATCGCGAGACTCTGTACGCTCCATCGCGGGAGCGGCGGGGAGCGGCCCCTTTCGCTCCCAGTTGCCGAAATCTCTGACCTTCCCATCGTCGGCAAAGGGCTCGCGGGGAGGACGGCGCTCGCGGTCACCAAAATCTCCACCACCTTGTCTGTCACCAAAGTCTCCGCCACCGCCGCGTCGCTCGCCGAAATCTCCGCCACCACCACGTCGCTCGCCGAAATCTCCACCACCGCCACGTCGGTCTCCTCCACGGCCTGGGATCTCCTCCAGAGGGCCACGTCGAGCACCCCAGTCCAAGTCGCGGAACTCGCGGCCGCCGTCGGCTCTGTCCTTTGCTGGAGGGATGGTTAATGTCCTGTGAGTTTCGGGAGGCCGTAGGACTTACGCGGATCGGCAATCTTGATTCTGATGCTGCGTCCCTGGAAGGACTGTCCATCCAGAGTCAAAGCTTGTTTCAGGCCCTCGAGGTCTTCAAACTCGGCGTACGCAAATCCTTTCGGTCGGCCCTGCTCGCGATCCTCAATGATTCGAACATTCAGAACCTTGCACCCATCGAAGAACTCGGTGACGCTCTCCGCGGTTGCGTCATATGAGAGATTTCCAAGATGCGCGGTGAAAGGGGGCTTGGTTGGCAGAGTTTGGGGAAGATTGTCACGGATTGAGGAATAGCCTATGCAAGAAGACACGGTCAGTAGGACTTCGTTTCTATTTGGGAGAACTTGACATACCTCGGTCCGCGTAGCCGCCGCCACTGCCACCATAGGAGGTTGCTCCAGAGCGACGGTCTGAGGAGGGGAGGGGCTGGGTGCCTATTTGCAAATCGACTGTCAATTTTTCGCCCAAGGCCAATTGGTTGTGCGATGCAGCACCGAAAGCCGACCGCGGCCAGCACGACTAGGGCATGCATGGCATCATAGACGGTAATGCTTACCATAAGTATCCTCGACCTCATCGGCCCAAGAGCCTCCAGCGCCGCCAAACGCTGTCGCGATGTCAGTTCACATTTGTCAAGTTGGTCCTGGCAAATTGCCGGTGGTGTGCCTCGCTTGGCATGGAGGGGAAACTCACAGGGTTCGTTGATAAATTCGCCCAGGGAAAACTTCTGGACTTCCTTCTTTTTCGGCGCTGATCATTTCGGTCAGCAAAAAAAAAAACGAGAGTAGGGCAGACAGAGGCGCAAGCGATCTTGTCAGCGATGGGCGATCGTGCTCACCCATGATTGCGGTTTTTAGCCCACGCGCAGCGACCTTTTATCGCAGCGCGTAGTGGGAGAAGCGGTGGCCGAGATGGGGAGCTCGGCGAGGTAGAGATCTCGGTGAATCAAAGAGCAGCGAGCACCGATGAGGCCAGGTGCAATTGCAAGTCCCACGGATATGTTGGAAAAAAGTCGGCCGGTGTAGGTGGCCGAGGCTGTTGAGCTTGGAAATTTCGGGTGGAGAGAAAATTCAAGTTGTAGGAAATGTAGAACCCTTTCTCTTGCAAGGGTGGGGCCCCGCCCTAAAAAGAGTTTAGCGTCATCGTGGTCACTCACAAAGTCCCAACCGCAATGTGAGCAAGGCAGTTTATCAACGTTCTAAAGCTCCAACCTCCATGTTTCCATTTCACGGCAACCGGGAGATTGAGCTATCCTGCTTTCGCGCATCTATTCCAGGTCTCCACACGCCTGCTCGGTGTTTTAACGTTCTGTGCCCGTGCTAGTTGGGCATCACGGTACAGACTTCATCTTCGTTCACAGATCATGAAGCGTATCACACTGCCGAAGCCTGATGAGGGTGAGGATGTAAATCAAGTACCGGGTCCTGCAGTACCGGCGCAGCCGCAAAAAATATCACAAATATCGTCCAGACCGGCATCCCCGCCAGTGGCTCAGAATGAAAGGAGACAGTTGCTGCCCCCGGAGCTGATGGCAATCATTACCCCTTCCCTCAAAGTGGGAGCCACTGTTGGTAAGACTACCAACTTCTTTTTGTGTGTGACTGTCATCATGAACCAGGGGCTTATTTTCACCAGGAACTTTGGGACTGTTTACTGGAGCAGCTGCGGGAATCATCCGCTCTGCTCCCCCTGCTATGTTCTCTCTTGTGATGGGCGCGCAGATGTTCACCCTGAGTTCCAGTTACTATGGTGAGAGACCCCCGCCCTTGGATTCTACGTAGAATGCGGTTTATAACTTCCCTTAGCGTCCCGGATGGTCGCATTGAAAGCTTTCAGAGGAGAGAATGAGATACGGCTAGCAGACAAGGTGAAGGCGAGCACCGTGGCAGGCGGTATTGCGGGGATGATCGGAGGAGTACTACGTGAGTAATGGTGAGATTCGCGGCAAGTGAGGGTATTCTAACCGTCTCAAAGGGGGCCCAAAAAATATTGTGCCGGGCATGATATTCTTCTCTTTGTTTGGAGGAGCGGGTCAGCTGGTTGCAAACGCCATCGACTGGACACCCAAGGATCCGGCTGCCGGTGGTTTCTTGAAGTCAAAGTGGAGTCCCGTTACCTTCCTGAGCGACGAGGAATACGAAAAGATTCTCGAGGAAAAGCTCCTCCGGGTCGAGGTTGAAATAGCCATTGTCGACGACAACATCAAGGAACTCCTAGCGGCAGAGGAGCGATCGAACAAGGGGCCGACGGTGCAGGATCCTAAGGTCCCTGAGAAGGGCCACAATTAGGCCTATCCGCCATCATCACTGGCGTTGGTTGCGCTTTGGTTGCTTGGCTTCTGTGGTGTGGTAATTAATATCTGGGAATGTACTTGTAGGTTGTCGAGCTGTAACAGCAGAGGAAAACGGGCAGTGTGGACTGGACATACTACAGTGTATTTAGAGCGATGTGGTTGCACGCCGTGTTCGAACCAAGGCTCCAACAAAAACGGAGTTTGCCGAACCAGTATTGTCAAGATAACCATCTTGTAATTTAGCTTTGATCAGCTCTGATCGCGATCTTTCCAGACCTGGTGCCCATTCTCAGTAACGCGAGGACATTGCTGTTCATATACGCCGTGAGAACTTACCCACTGCCGACCCCGCGATATCGCCCAACCCCCCTTTTTTCCCTTTTGGCTAGAGCTTCAATGTAGCAACTAGGTATTACCAAGCGCCATCAAGGGATCTCGTCATGGAGGCATTAGCACAATTTAAACCTACGAAGATGGGAGTGTCCGGTCTATCCCCTCCAACTTGGACAACCCCAGGGCCGGGCAGCCAACTCGTTTTCGTCTGCCCCGGATCCACTCTGATCCGTTCAGGCCGTAACTACTGATCAGTTTGAACTAACAATTGAGCACAATTTAAGGAGTTTCTTCACTGGACCGGTAATAGCGCACCGGGCAGAATCAAGGTTCCAGGTTTGCAAACGCAAACTGGTAAACGCGGAGCAAAGCAGGGCTCAACTCTGATTTCGTCAACCAGCCGCCCGGTTATCATCTGGGCAAGGGGGAGCTCGCAATGATGCAACATCAATGCCCCACCGAGCTGAGCTGGGGCCCAGCTCTGGGCTTCCACGCTTCCCAGACCCCTGTTGTAGCTTGGAGATCCCGTAGGCGGTGTTGGGCGGCAGAAAATGCTTGAGCGTGGGCTGCCAGACAGGGATGATGGCAAGATTGACTTATCGCTATTGTCCCGAAACAGAGCATCCGCGCGGGCTCTTCCAGGTTGCAATTTGTCTTCCTTCTCGCCGGTCTTTAACGGCCCATTCGACGCCCAGTTTATACTGTCCGTCGAGTTTCTGCGTAGCTCGATGCGCCGCCCGCTGGCTAATCCCGGAATCCGATCAACTCGGTGTGGGTGAACAAGGAACAAGGAACAAGGGTTGTTTGGCCGGCGCATCCACGACGACACGCTCGCCCGATATGCATCCATCGCCTTACAGCTGCGCGAGTGAATAGAGAAGGACAGGAACACATGTCTGGCCGTCGCCTCGTACGCTCTTTACCCTCCCTCGCCGATCACCGCTCTTCGTGCTGCTCGTCGGCCAGACTTGATGGATGTTGACTGACAGCCAACCCGGGCCCGCAGGAACAGGCAGAGGCACAGGCACAGCACAGGCCGGACGCCCGTATCCGACGTGGATGCGATGGCGTTGCTTAACCCTACCTTCATATTCGGAATTATCGTCCTCCTCTACCTCTCCTCCTTTGTCCTCTTCGCCGTCCTCCGCATCGTCACAGGCATCTCTATCCAGCGCATCGGCTATTTTTCTCTGCGACGACTCGCATATACCCCACGTGATGGTGTCCGTATCGAGATCCGCGGTCTCGGGCTCAACGTCCACCGGCCCACCTTTGCGCAGCCAACATGGCTTAGCATAGTGCTGAGCGAGCTTGTCGTTACACTCGATATCCGAGAGTACGAAGGGGGTCGAGGGACCGGCACCGCTCCCGGGGATGGCGATTCCGAAGACGAATCGGACGAGAAGAAGGAGGTCGCTACAAAACCACCGAGGATCCCGACCACACGAGGCGATAAAAGTACGAATGGTCGGAGCGAGTCATGGAAACAACTGACACAGATCAAGGACCGGGTCAAGCGGCTGCATCGGAAGGTAAATTGGCTCCGGATGGTGGACGTGGTTGCGACCAACTCAACTGTCAGGATCGTGGATGTCGGGAGTGTACAGGTCGGGAGCTTCACTGTGGCCGTTGATACCCGTCGTAAGATGGTCGACCGCGCGCGCTTCTTTCTCCAGGGCAGGACAGAGAAAAGCGGGCAGAAGAGGCAGGCGGAGTGGATATTGACTCTCCGGAGCGTGCTTTTCACGGCCGACGGGCGTGAGTCCCTGGAGGTTCTCGATAGCGCCAGCCTCAACATCCACGGCTTCCTCTACGAAGCGCTTGACGGCCTCAGGGATGTTTCCGTAGCGCTCAAGCTAGGCCGCGTCCATGTTCCGTACGATGACGTCCGCCACAGCGCCAACCGGTACAAGAGGATCAAATCGTTATCCAGCGAGTCCTTCGCTCAGTCTGAGCCCGTTGAGATTTTTGTCGACAAGGTCATACGGGAGCTCGAAGTACCCGGAAGTACGGATCACGAGTTGATGCAAACGGTTTCTGACTCGAAAGAGCTAGCCAGCTCGTTCCTCAGGGGCATCAAAGAGGTTCAATTTGCAGTCAGCTTTGTTGGCTTTACGAAGAAGGTCGAGGCGATCAAGACTGGCGGCCCTCCTATTCTAATCAATGCATCCATGAAGGAAGTCGGCATCGATATGCACCGCCTCGATCCCAAGTCACCCGCTCATAGGATGTATTTCCCTTCAAAAGACATCGCCCACGAAGCTCTGGCTGCGGCCTTATCGATATCTATCGGCATTGATGACGGACATGGAAAGTCAGACAGACTTATGTACATCCCGATGGCCACCACTACTGTTCGAACAACGTTGCCATCCAAGACTGTCGAGCTGGCCGAGGACGGCACCGCAGAGGAGCGGAATGCAAATATAGTCTTCGCAAACTCGGTTGTGACGTCTCCGTCTGTTGATCTCGACCCCCGTCATCTCCCACTCCTTCTGGCCATGCTACAGCCAAAACCGAAAGCTCCAAGGGCGCAACGAGAACACCGGCACATGCTTATCTCGCGTCTCCTCCCAAAAGCAAACATCAAATTCTCGATGCACGAGCCGGTCTTGAGGATTGCCCTCCCCCCTGTGCAGAAAGACCTCGACCCCGATGAGTTTGACTTGATTATCTCGTCTATCTCTTCCGTCTCACTGGATCTAGAATCCTTTCACTCCACGGTCGAAGACCTTCATTATTCACTGGCCTCAACTATGAGAGTTCAAACGCATAACCTTTATTACCAGACATCTGCTGGCGGCAGGTTCGACCTTCTTGAGACGGAAATGTTTGATCTCAAAGTCCAGCTCAACGCAACACCCGACGTTCACGTTGTAGCCACGGGAAACCTCCAAACATTTTCTGTCAAGATGGTCCGTGAGGAGATTGCAGACGGTTTGCGTCAAATAGTGCGCCAGTTGCGGCTTAATGTGCAGCCTGACAAGAGAATCGTCTCCAGGACCCCAAAAGAAGCCAACTTCTTACGTGCCATGCCTGCATGGCTCTTGCACTTCCAGCTGCAGTGTTCAGACTTCAGCGTTGAGGTGGCGGGAGTAGATGCGGAAATATCGGAGGAAACAAGGGGGGTTGCCATCCAGCTGGACTCGTGGTCCGCCGAATACCGAGCTCAGCGGCTGGACGGGCTTCATCGACGGCCTACGTCTCGGCGCAGAGCCAGCAGCCGCAGCATGATGAATCCCGAAACGGATCTCCTCAAGGCCGTCCCAATGTCGCCGAGGAAGAAATACCACCACGAGGGTGATGGCCGCCGCGTTGCCTTCCACATCCGTGGACTTGAAGTCTTCATGGTAGAGGGGGCTGAGAAGTGGGAAGTTGAACCGTTCATCAACGTGCCCAAGCTCGAGATTGCGTTCTCGACATTGAGCGACAACCAAGGCCCGGTCTTCCATATTCATTCCCACGTCAGGTCCATCCTCCTCCAGTATTCCCTTTACCGCCATTATGCCGTAGGGGTCGCCGTCACGGTTCTGCGAAGAGCGTTTATGAGAACAAGCAAAGATACAGCGGAACCATTCACCCCGACCACACCATCCTTCCAAAGACGGGTTGTTGGCCATCTTTCACCACTCCCAAGTCGAGGCGCCCCGGATTACCCATTGAACGACAACGAATCCACGAAGATGACAACTGAGCTCGTCACTGTTGATATAAAGGTGATGCTTATTCAAATCAAGGCAGAGATGCCTTCAGACCCTTCCTTGATGCTTCAGATATACAATATGGAGGCCGGCCGTCACCGCTGGTCGGCTACGTTCTTGCACTCCAAGTTGATTCGCTTGTATGCAGAAGCGCCGAGGATGCATAGAGTCTGGGCCAGAATTATCAGCATCAACAACGGCCGTCTGGATTATCGAGAGTCACGCAGGAAAGTCTCAAATGGAGGTATGCTCGAAGAGCGCATGTTCGATGTTGCCTCAGATACCATGCGCCTCGCCGTTCCCCATGAAATGGTCGTGTACAAGATAGCAGATAACTTCGCCAACACGTTCAAGTCTATCCAGCAGTTACACCACAGATTCAAAACAGGCACGAATGAATACATTCTCGACAAAGGGCCTGAAGGTCCCAAGCATGTTCCTAAGGTGTCACTGCGGACTCGGACGCTGCTGTTTGAGCTAGAGGATGGCGCATTTGAGTGGAAGCTAGGAGTGATCTATCGTGCTGGCAAGATCGAGCTGATGCAGCGCCAGGCCCGCGAGGAAGCCTTCCGCGTGAAAGTCAATAAGATCCACGAAGAGGAGTCGCGAAAGGGGTCCACGAAGCTGCGGACTCGGTCTGCGGCACCGAGAGACCAGCACCATGCCACAGGTACTTCGCGCATTAGAAGTCGCAGCAGTGATGACCAAAACCGTACTGTTGGCGAGGGTCGCTTCCGTGGCCGCACACCTAGATATGACCCCGATGGGGCATCTCTGGGTATCAGCTCGAGCGCGCGCGTCTCTATTGCAGAGGCGCGGCACAGCCTCAATGTGCATAACTCAAAGAGCTGGAAACAGCGAATTGACCGGTACTACACAATAGCAAAGAACGACATGAAAGACTCGCGCTCTCTCTTCTGGGGCCAGGACGAGATACCCGACGACCTGGACGACAGCGAGAGAATTCTCGAGGTTCCGCACCGGCCTGCTCTTATGTCCACGCTCATCAATGACTTGCATTTCGTCATTGACAAGCCGTCTTTCCCCATGAAGGACTTACCCGACTTCCTGCATAAAGTCGGGAAAGGCATGCCGAAGGATATGCAATATGCTCTTCTTATTCCGATGAACGTTCAGGTCAATATGGGTGAGGCGACAATATCACTCAGAGATTACCCTCTCCCGCTCTTACACGTCCCGCCCATCAGGCCAGGCCAGTCTTCACGGCTACCTGCGCTATCGATGAAGACCGATTTCGTAATCGCAGAGGAGTTTAGAGGCCAAGAATCCACTCGGAAGATCAAGGTCCAGATCGTCCCTCCACGAAACTTGGACCCGATAGTATCAAACGAAGGAAGCTTTGCCATCGACGTTCGAAGGACAATCGGCCCTGTCAAGTCTTACTCGGACATGAGCATCGACATCCAGACCGCCAACCCTACTCGAATAACATGGGGGCCGTCATATCAGCCCGCTATCCAGGATATGATGATGGCTATTGAGTCCTTCACAAAGCCACAGCTTGACCCTTCTGACAGGGTCGGCTTCTGGGACAAGATCCGTCTCAACTTTCATTCCAGAGTCCGGGTTGCATGGCGAGGAGACGGCGATGTGCATCTCGCCCTCAAGGGAACCAGAGACCCCTACCAGGTCACAGGCAATGGGGCTGGTTTTCTGATGTGTTGGCGAAACGACGTCAGATGGAGCGTCCATACCGACGACGACCCGAAGCGCTTCATGACCGTGGACAGTGGCGAGTATGTCCTGGCGATCCCAGACTACAGTCACTATGTTCGCGAAACGCGACGTCGGCAGGGCGAAGATGCCAGCATTGCAAGTGATGCCAGCCACAAACCGGGTGCAGCCTTCAAGAAAGTTGTCATGAAGCTCTCAGGCAGGGTCCAATGGCTCGCAGGACTCGTGTTTGAGAAGGCCATCGAGAATGGCAACAGAAGTTTCGACTTCAAGCCGCACTACGAAGTTGTGCTGAAATCCCCGCAGCATGCCAAACCACAAGACGGCGTTTCATACGATGCTTTCCGCGGGTTCCGTAGTCAACACATACACCTATCCCTCGCCGTCCGAGCACCAGTCGATCGTGAGTGGACGTCGTCGAATGCGGAGCCTTCGCGAAGCTACAATGCCGTCCATGTCACTCCTCGCTTTTTTACACACTTCTTTGCTTGGTGGTCTCTCTTTGGCGGCCCACTCTCGCTGCCCATCCGGCAAGGTTCGCTCTGGCCTGGACGCGAGAAGAACAGCAAAAAGTTCGGCCGCCATCTCGCGACTATTAAGTACAATCTTCTTCTCGCACCACTATTTCTCAGTCACATCTACAAGCATAAGGATGTCGAGGACTATTCTGAGAGCGCTGTGTCAGCGACAGGCATCAAAGTTCGCTTTGATAGTTGGATGCTCGATTTGCATCAGCGGCGAGAGGAGTTCAATACTAGGGATAGCGGCCGCAAGACACAAACGCGGACGAGTGGTATGAAGATTCACGCAGGCCAGCTCGATTTGGTCTCTGCCGATATTCGCGCTGTCTCTGCTAGCATCCGAGGCACGTCGGCGGAGACTCTAGCAAAGCAATCGTTGTCTACTTTTGTGACCGAGCAGGAGGACGACGGGACTGATCTATCGCGATTCACAATCCCTGACAATGACCTGACGTGGATCGATATGGACGACTTCGTTGAGCTTGACTGGATTCTGCCAACAGAGCCAAACCCCGATACCAAGATTCTCCCGCTTGTATACGCGCCCCGTATAACGTACTTTCGCCAAACAGATATCGGTGGCGTGATTGACGGCGATCCGGACAGGAGTAGTCCCTTTGGGCAGGAGCCCAGCCACTTGTGCATCATGAGCCAGGATGATGACCCGAGGAGGGTTCAGAGTCAGCTCATCCGCCGCCGGCTGGAGCAGCTGGATCAGCAAATTGAGATGCACAACCGAAACCTCGGAGAGATTGAGCTTCGTCTCATCCGGAATGACCATAACGACCCGGAGCTTCGGGCTGAGTTTGATGTCTTGAACCGACACACTCTCGTTCTCGCTGGGAAGAAGACCTTCCTTGAAGGAATGTTGAGAGAGATGTCTCAGAATGGTGTTTCTGACAGCGAGGACGAAGGCTCGCCAGTGCTAACGGATTCCGACTCGAGCACTGAATCGGCGACAGATGGTGCAGATGACGGCTTGTCGACACCCGATAGAACCGAGTTTGCAAGCGACTTCAAGAACCGCTTCGTCGTTCACAATATGCAGCTCAAGTGGAACAACACGCTGCGCAACATCATCCTCCGATACATCCACCAAGTTAGCCAGCGTCGCGGTTTCATCTACTACCTCTCCCGCCCGGCCATCAAGTTCATCCTTGACATCGTAGAGGACCAGAACAAGTCAAAGTTGACAAAGAGTGGTAATGCCGCCCCAGCCACCGGCGCAGCCAGCACTCCGAAGACTAATGGGGCTGAGAAAAACACGGAAAAGGACCTTGAGGATAGGATCCGCAAGATTCTCCAGGATGGAAGAAAGTTTTCCAGCTCTGGTACCTTGGGAGAACAGAGCGGGCAAGCAAACCAAGCAATGGCGGATCTCTCTAGTGGTATCGCGGACGAATTCACGCCCCAGAATACTTACCACGTCCGCCTCATCGCGCCCCAGATTCAGCTACAGAGCGACAAAAACAAGAAACATGTCGTCCTCATCACAGCCAAGGGCATGGAACTCAAAGTGGTCGAGGTGCTTGACAAGAGTCGCATATCGGACAACGTCAGCGGCCTGGTCCAACGCCGCTTCCTTGTCAATATGGATAGCACGCAGTTCTTCGTAACGCACCAAAAGTGGTTCTCGACGCAGCTTGTTTCCATGTACTCTGGCAACAGCTATGGCACACCTGCTGGCTCGTCGTGGCCTCCTTGGGTGCCAATGGAAGTCATGTTCGACTTTGAGGCAGACCCTTTCGGTTTCAAGCGCGTTGTCAAGAAGACTTCGGCCATGCTGCGTTATGATAAGTACAATACGTTGCGGCTGAAATACAACGATGAGGTGAATACCAGCGAGGGTGCTGCCCTCCCGCTGCACGACAACACAGAGAGCAGGATGGACAACCTATGGGTCGAGTTCCCCCAGGCACATGCCCTTTGCAACTCGTCACAGTACTATGCCATTTACGTCATTGTTGTAGATCTGCTGATGTACAACGAACCGTTGGAGAAGACGCGTAGCGAAAGGCTCGAGAAGATCATGCTCGCCTCCGACTTCAGCGATCTCCGTGGCGCCCCGGAGATGGTCATCCGCCTGCAAGAGCGTGTCCGACAACTCGAGGACATCAAGACGCACTTCCAAACGCACTCCAGGCACCTCGACAAGAAAGGCTGGAAAGACCGGCTAGTGTTGGAGCGGGATTTGGCCTCGGTCGAGGATGAGCTGTTCTTCACGATGAAGGCCATCACGACGTCCCAGAGGAAGATCGACAATACTACAAGCAGCGCCCTTTTGAAATGGAGCATCACAGCCAAGGAAATCGTCTGGCACCTCATCCGCAATACGAACGAGCCACTTGTCGAGCTGCAGCTCAAGGACGTAGAGTACGACCGCACGGACAATTCAGACGGGTCGCACATCAATCTCATTCAAGTCGGACGTATTCTTGGCCTCAACCTGCTGCCAGACGCGATTTATCCTGCCATGGTTTCGCCGTACGTCGAGGATGATCGTGGAGGTTTTGATACTGGAACACAGCCGATGATCCGAGTGTACTGGAACATGCTCGAGGCCATTGCTGGCATTCCCGTCATGGACCATTTTGAGGTGAACCTGTTCCCCATGAAAATACAGCTGGAGCGAGAGGTGGGGAAGAAGTTATTCGAATATATTTTTCCCGGACTAGAATCGGGCAAGGCATCCACAAGCAAGAACGATTCACCCTTTATTATCAAGCAGTCGATCCCCGATGGTGACGAGGATGAGGATGAAGACTCACTGAGCGCATCGGTTGGCCGCCTTGGGACGGCTGAGAAAGACAACGATACGATGCTGTTTTCGACCCGTCCAGGATCACTGGAACTTCGACTTCGGCCTACTCTGACTTCTGAGCAGATCTCAAGTTCTACCAAACAAAAGGCGGTTAGCATCCACTCTGGCGAAGGCAGTTCCTTCCGACTATTCCGCTCCGCCGGGACGGGTTTGATCCCGAGTAAGAAGAAATCGTACGAATCCCTTCGCGGAAGCACGCCACGCCCTGGCATCCCTAGAACTTCGACGGGACTCTCATCCAAAAATGGATTTTCCGGGGACGGCGAAGCAAGACGTGGCTCACGCTTTGGGCTGCGACATAGGGCAGCGACGGAGGAGGAAAAGGTTAAGCAATCCGATGACCTAACGAAAATGATTGACCGTGCGTCAAGTTATATGACATTCGCCTATATCAAGATGCCGTCAGTCGTACTCTGCCTCAGCTACAAAGGAAAAGGGGACCGCAATCTTGAAGACGTGCACGACTTCGTGTTCCGGCTGCCGACAATAGAGTACCGCAATAAGACGTGGTCAAATCTCGACCTCGCATTGGCGCTCAAAGGTCGTGTCATCAAAGCCCTCATCAGCCATACAGGTGCCATTATCGGCAACAAGTTCTCCAAACACCGACCCAGCACGGCACAACAGTCCAAGTTGCGCGAGATGGCGACCAGCTCTGTCTTACTAGCGACACCGCAACTGTCAACCGACTCGCGCGATAACAGTGGTGATGACTCGTCGTCGCTGTACGGCACGTCGCCTGTAGACTTCTCACGTTCTCCGCCGCAGTCTATGCGGCGTTCGCAGACATCAATCCCAGCACCGTCGACAAGTCGCAGCTCCAGTATCGCATCGTCTAGGTCACATCGTTCGAGTCATGTGACCGTCAACACCCAAGCAACCGGGGCCCTGCCCTCATTTCTGACAATGACGCCGCCGACGCCGCAGGAGAGGATCCCAACAGGGTCGACTGAGGGCGGAAATCATAGGAGCACATTCAGTGGATTGCTGAGGCCGAATTCAAGCGGAGGCTCCAGACTTTTTGGTGGTGGTGGTGGAGGAGGAGGAGGAGGAGGAGGAGGAGGAGGCATATCGAGGCCAGGTACCAGTGGCGGTGATGGGTATGAGTTTGGGCCGCCAGATAGACGCAAGTCGGCTGGACTTGGCGGCGGTGGCGGATTCTTCAAAGACAAGATTAGTGCGTTTACGCACCGGTTGAAAGACAGGGAGACTACGATTATGGCATCATCCTCCTCTTCTCCTGCTGCGATCGGAACAGAGGGCGATCGGAGGAGGCAAAGCGAGGATGGCTGAGGGGACGAGGAGAGGGGGAGGTTGAGCCGGGGGCCTCGGATGAGATAATATGACGGCGATAGATGACACGGAGGGGAGGTGGCCAGATACATACATGCTACTATACCTATTTCATTACGCTTCTTTTTCTTGTTTATTTTTTTCCCGTTCGTTTAGATGGAAGGCAGCGACAGCAATGCCAGGCGGCCATGGTGACGACCTTAGCTGCATTGTTGAGCGAGGTGCTAGCGAGTATTTAGAGAAACGAGATATATATCAAAAACGATCATGACCAAGACTGACTTCATGGTGACTGACACTCACGACGAGAAATTACCTATTTATAGGCATCCGAGCTGAGTAATGCCTGATGCCAATAACATCATCATTGGAATACCTACAATATGCAATCCTCACAGAGCCCTCAACTCTTAATTCTGAACTATCCCGTCGGGTTTTGAGGCAATACTACAATCCTTGAAAAACCACTATGATATCTATGTCAAAGCCTTTTATGCACGGAAGCTCCTCGTGCATGTCAATATTTGAAAGACACACAAGAAACCTTGACGTCAGGGTTGTTATCTTATCGTCCGCAGCTGCCCCTCCATCGCTGTTGCTTCAAACAGCCAGGCAGCCAACGGCTACAGCTTGTAAACCCAACCCCTCCAGCGGATTTCCGTGAAAGTCTCAACGCACTTGCGGCGTCGACGCTCAAGATGGGTAATTAAATCGTGGACAATCGGAATCGCGTGAGGCTAACCGTGCCTTCAGAGCTACCCACGACCGACCGCCTCGCGGATCCGCAGCGCGATGCGCTCTACAACTACGATGCCGTTTCACAAAAGGCCATCAACTCGCAGAAGCCCTGGCTCAAAGACCCGAACTACTTCAAAACAGTGCGCGTTTCGGCTGTTGCCCTCATCAAGATGGTCATGCACGCGCGGACGGGCGGCATCCTCGAAGTCATGGGCCTTATGCAGGGCTACGTCGACGGCACCACCCTGGTCGTGACGGACGCCTTCCGTCTGCCAGTTGAAGGCACCGAGACCCGTGTCAACGCGCATGATGACGCAAATGAGTACCTTGTCGAGTATCTGCGCTTGTGTCGGGACGAGGGAAGCCGAATGGAGAACGTTGTAGGCTGGTACCACAGCCATCCGGGTTACGGGTGCTGGCTCAGCGGTATCGACGTGGGAACGGAGCACATGCAGCAGTCGTTCAACGACCCGTTTGTCGCCGTTGTCATTGACCCCGACCGTACCATCAGCGCCAACAAGGTCGAGATCGGCGCCTTCCGCACCTACCCGGAGAGCTACAAGCCGCCGGAGACGTCCTCTTCATCAGCGCTGCTTGACGGCTCGAACCAAACGGCCGTGCCACTAGCCAAGGCGGAAGATTTTGGTGCCCACAGCAGCCGGTACTACTCGTTGGAGGTCGAGCACTTCCGTAGCACACTCGACAGTCGCCTACTCGAGCTACTGTGGAACAAGTATTGGGTGCAAACGCTGGCGCAGAACCCGCTGTTGACGAACCGCGACTACGGCAGCGCTCAGATGCTCGATCTTGGGTACCGCGTGCAAGAGGCGTCGGCGGCCGTCGCTCGTGCTGGAAGAAACGGCATAGGTCAGAACAGTAGCTACGGCGCCAGTACGGCCCACCACCCGTCGAAGCAGGTCGACCAGCACATGGAAAAGATTGTGCGGGAAATCAACCAGGTGGCGGCGAAGGAGCGGGCGGGTCTGATAGCAGCTGAGGCCAAGGTGAAAATGTTTAGGGGCGAGGACACTGGGAGCTAGGCATTACCACACTTTGGGAAGAGTGTGCTGGCGCGTTTTTTTTTCCTTTCTGAAAGAGAGGGGTTGGCTTTCTATCGAGCTGGTGTTACTTTATTTTAGGTATCGGGCGGTGCATCCCCTGCGAAGAGCAGGAGCCAGGGCATCAGATACAGACAGCTAGGCTCGGGGAAAATGAATGGACCTGGGCAGCGCACTAAGCGATGATCATACACGCCTTCTACATGTTCTACATATTCTTACACGTTCATTCCGTATGATACAAACATTTACATGCCGGACGACAAACAGCCTTCAACAGCTGGCGGTTATACCACGGCCTCCAGCTCGACGATTCCAGCCTCGCCTTTCTCCTGTGAAGCCACAATCTCGTTGGCAACAACCACCGCTGAATCAAGCCTACGGAGGATTTCCTCCCTCCCCAACGCCGTCGCAGTTTTCCAGATAGTGCTACCTGGGCCAGAGCCCAATAAAGCCCACCGCAGAATCTTCCACCCGGCCTGGGTAGAACCTTCAGCGTCCGATCGGACGCGGTGCTCTAACTCCTTTGCGACCACGGCATGAAGTACATCGTCGCTCAGTACTGAGCTCCAGGCCTCCTCGGAGATTTCTCCCAGGCGCTCCCGGACCCTTTGCAAAACGTCACTAACACGAGCGGCCTTGTCGGCCAAAAATTCTATTTGCTCAAACCCGTGCTTGGCAAATTCTTCGGCGAGGACTGCTTTAGGGACGGCCCAGAAGAAGTATTCGTACTTGCTGAGGAAGTCTTCCTCTTGGCCGACGCCGGTAAAGCGGACATCACTGAGAATGGTCTTGATGTAGCTCTGGCGTGTGGCTTGGTCGGGTTGCTGAATCTGCGCGACGGCCTCGCCAATCTTTTCCCGGGGAACTGGCGAGGAATCGGACTGGGAATCTATCACACGCCGCGTGGCGGCATCGATGGGGTCGAGGAAGTACTCCTTTTGGATGACGGCAGACTCGGGTGAGGCTTCCTCCCATAGGCGCCGCAGATGCTGGTCCTGCAGGAAGTGGAGCTTTTTGAAATTCACCATGATGTCGCCCTTGGTGAACTTGAGGGAGAACTGAGAGAATGGATGTCAGACCAACAGGGCTAGATGGTTGGTGGAGATAATTCTTACGTTGTCTATCATCTCTTGCATCTGCAGGACGTCGCTTCGGAGGCTGGAATCTCGACTCCAGCCCAGCAGGACGGAAAAATTGAGCAGGGCGGCAGGGAGAATCTTTTGGTCTTTGTACCAGGTTATGTCGACGCCGGCATGGCGCTTGCTGAGCTTGTGCCTCTTCTCGTCGACGAGTAGTCCGACATGGCCGAATTGAGGAGGCTGCCAGCCGAAGGCGTTGTACAGTTCGACATGCTTAGGGGTGGAAATAAGCCATTCCTACTTGATGGGTCAGTGTTTGCATCGCGTCAGGAAGAGAGGTCAACGTACAGCGCCCCGAATGACATGAGTGATCTCCATGTGTTTGTCGTCGACAACATTGGCAAAGTGATAGGTCGGGAACCCGTCAGACTTGATGATAACATAATCATCCTCGGGTTGGGCTTTCCTAAACTTGCCATAGACAATGTCGTGAATGTTGGTGGGAGTCTGGGAGCTGCGGAAACGCACAACAAAGGACTCCCCTTTGCTCGCACGCTCTTCTGACTCGTCGGGAGAGACACTACGGCATGTGCCTGGATAGTGTGTGGGCTGGCCTTGCTCGTGGCGGAGCCTGCTCTGCTCGGCTAGATCCTCCTGAGAGCAGAAGCACCTGTACGCTTTTCGCTGATCAAGCAACTTTTGGGCATGTTCATTGTAAAGGCTCAGTCTCTCAGACTATGCAGCGTGGGTGTCAACACTGAGTGAGACACAGCCAATATCAAGCTGAGTGGGGCTTGCGCTATGGAATCTTACCTGCCTGTAAGGGCCATATGGCCCTGGGACATCGGGTCCTTCATCCCACGAAAGCCCAGCCCACCTCAGATCCTCAAGCAGTCTCTTCTCGGCGTCGGGGACAGTCCGGGCCTGGTCGGTGTCCTCAATGCGCAGGACAAACTGGCCCTCGGTGCGCCGAGCAAGAAGATAATTAAAGAGCGCCGTTCTGAGAGACCCCAGATGCAAGTAGCCTGTGGGGGAGGGCGCAAAGCGAGTGCGGCATGGTGTCTCGGGGGCCTTGAAAGACCTCCCGCCCCCTTTTCTTTCATTGCCCTTCCCGATGCTGAGCTGGGGCGGGCCTTCTGCTGTTGTGGCCGTTGACAATTGGCATCTGAGCCGGAGGATGGGTGCTGTCAAGTGGATGCATGATGGGCATTTTGCGATTACTGGCCTTCTGATCAAAAGAATGCCTCTCATATTGCTCCCTCTTACCCCTTGGCGGGTCGTAAACAATAGATTATGTCGCCCCTTGGAGGTGTTGTTAAAGCTTCAAGCTAAGCCTCAAACTGAAATGAGTAACAGGGGACCTGTGGCGGTGCACTACCCACGTTCCACGACTCCTGTACCCAAGCGTCACGCCAAAATTGCCCAGGAGGAGCGGGCAGGGAGCGTGGGGTTGATAAGCCCGCTATCTGACTATCATATTTTCTTGACCGCTTTCCGTGGTACCCCCCCCCCAACAGATTATTGCGGTAAGGCAATTGTTATGCTGTCTATGTTCCCCATGCAGTGACAGATGCTACTGTTTGAAATAGCTTCTTTCAACTTCATAGACGTCGAAATGAATGACTTGGATTCAGTTGTAGCTGAAACAAGCCCACTGGAGGTCCCTTTTGTAGCACTGAGCCAATGCCTCCGCTGTAGGGAGTCCCATGCCTCTGGTCGGTTGCCGTCTCAGCTTGGGGCCATTTTGTCGGATGATAAAAGATATGCGCGCCATGCAGGAGTCAGGTACTTAAAAAAAAAAAAAACGTTCCTGGGCTGGTCTGTGTTGGGATGCGAATGTTTGTGTCTTCCTGCCTGCCCACTGTCGTTCGTTACTGCTGTCTTGGCCGAACACCAACGCGGGGCAACTTCACAGGGCTTAAATTTTCTGAAGGCAACCATCGTCCCGCCAAAAGCTTTCCACACCAATAACACGATACCCCGCCGAGCTTCAAACTGGGCATCTTTTCGTTAGTTCAGGAACAAGATTGTCCATCGGCGCAAGGTTCTGACTCCGGAACAACAAGAAAATTTGGCCAAGATGGCTGGCGGCCCTAGCAACATGCACACCGGGGACGACGAGGACGTCGATCTCTACGGTATGTCCCGCCGTTTTCCTACCCGCCTGGGTTTCCCCCGGAGGAACTGATATTGATATTTTTTGGTGCAGAGCTCCTCGGCGTAGACAAGGCAGCGTCCCAGAACGACATCAAAAAGGCCTACCGCAAAGTGAGTACCCGCCCTTTCCCCCAGTCCGTCCACCACGAGCCTCGCATGCTGACAGCCTTCCCTACCACCAGCTAGCCCTGCAACATCACCCCGACAAGGTGCCCGAGGAGCAGAAGGTGGAGTCCGAGGTCAAGTTCAAGGCGGTGACACAGGCCTACGAAATCTTGCGCGATGAGGAGAAGCGTCACCTCTACGATACCCACGGCATGGCCGCCTTCGACCCCTCCCGAGGCATGGCCGGCGGACCCGAGGTCGATATGAACGATATTCTCGCCTCGATGTTCGGTATGCACATGGGAGGTGGTATGCCTGGCGGTCCACCTGGCCGGCGCGGACCGAGACGCAGCCCTGACGAGGAGCAGCCGTACAAGGTCACACTGGAAGAGCTGTACAAGGGCAAGACCGTCAAGTTCGCCGCCGAAAAGCAGGTCATCTGCAATGGATGCAAGGGCTCCGGCGCGAAAGACAAGGTCAAGCCCAACAAGTGCGACCGCTGCAGAGGCATGGGTCTTCAGGAGGCCTACCGACAGATCGCCCCCGGCTTGGCCCGGAAGGAGACTATCCCTTGCGACCACTGCCAGGGCTCCGGCATGTACTACAAGGAGAAGGACAGATGCAAGAAGTGCAAAGGAAAGAGGACAGTTAAGGAGCACAAGGCACTCGAGCTCTACATCCCACGCGGCTCCATGCAAGGAGAGCGCATCGTGCTCGAAGGCGAGGCGGATCAGATGCCCGACATGACACCCGGCGATCTCATTTTCCATCTTATCGAAGAACCCCACGACCACTTCACGCGCATCGGCCACGACCTGTCTGCAGACATCATCATCACCCTGGCCGAGGCCCTGGCCGGCTTCTCTCGCGTTGTGATTAAGCACCTTGATGGCCGCGGTATTTTCATCAACCATCCCCGCGGAAAAATTCTCAACCCCAACGAGGTTCTTAAGGTAGAAGGCGAGGGTATGCCACAGAAGCGCGGAGAAGTAAAGGGCGATCTCTTCCTTGTTGTGAAGGTTGAGTTCCCTGAGGAGGGCTGGCTGAATGAAGACAAGGAGTACGAGGCTCTTCAGAAGCTTTTGCCTGCCCCTGCACCACCAATCGAGTGCGAAGAGTCCGACGAGGTTGAGTATGAAGCCGATGCCGACATTGAACAGGTAAGTTGCCCTTGCGGTGTGCGACATGCGGGAAAAAAGTAGCTAACACGATCTCTAGATGGGCGCCCACCAAGGTGACGCACGGTACGCCAACGAGTGGGAGGACGACGAAGAAGAGGGAGAGGGTGGCCCTCAATGCGCACAACAGTAGATGGGCTAGGGGGGTTACGAATGGAACGCTAATCGAAGCAATGTTGCTTGGGTGCTCGAGATATCGGCGATCAGCTACATACAGCGATTTGCAGTCCCTATTTTCCGAGGCCACCAGTGTGTTGGATAACCCGACCACTTGATACTTCCCTCGAACACAGCAACCTCTTTGCAATGGATAGCTGTGTGGTGGGGTATGATTGATGAACTGTTGACCAGCGTGCGGTTCCCACCATACTGGGAGATTACGAGACAATCCAGGGGCGGGTTGTCTGTAAATGGGTCAACTTTTACGGGCATTTCATAAAGGGAACATAGACTGTGATAAACATTTGATCTCACTGGCAGGGGAAAAATCTTGTATGGCAGACTCAGCGGTCCAAAGCCGTGAAATGTTTACTTACCAACCCTTTCCTTAAGCCAAAGCTCAAGAACAACATTCATGGACGGAGCGCTGGAGTTCCCTTGTCTCGTTCGCAAAGTTTCCATTTTCGCTCGATTCCAATTACACATCCCCAGGCCGTTAGCTCCAGGTTGGTCCCGTCGCTCATCAGTCAGTTGGAAAATCTGGAGAGCACTCGTTTGCGCCTGAGATCATCAGCCTTAAGCTTTCCCATGAGAACTTCTCCCTGCGCTACCTATCTAGCCTTCGTCTCAGTGGTACTTTCATTCAATACATAAACCCTGACCGCCCTCAAGACCTCTTTGATAATACTAAGGCGGTATCGCCTCCCTTGCGAGGCCTTCCTGCATTCCTCGACCACTCCAATACAGTCAAGGCCTCTCACAAGGCAAGTAGGGCCTGTCGTGCGTTCATCTGAGCCTTTTTATTCTGGCCGGAAGGTTGCCAAGCGGTTGACAAAATAAAAGAGACTCATTACCTCGCTAGTACTTCCGTGGAGCTGAGAAATCGCTGTACTGCTAGGTATCTCAAAGTATTCATCACACCACTCGCCGTTTCCTGACGATGTCAGGCTAACAGCCAGCCAGGCAATATCTTGGGACACCTGTTAGATTTTCATCGCCCGCACAGACCACTACTCTTTTGCAGTCTCTTTTATTTTGTCAACCGCTTGGTTGCCAATGCGACTGAGAATGAGTGCCAGGTGTGTCAGCGTTAAGGTGCAAAAGACGGAGGGGCTTGTGTAACAAGACGCTTCCCATTTGTAACTTGAGTATGAGAGTAATGTCTGCTAGTGGCTTGTGTGGGGTTTGGTTGTGGATGAGGGAATAGTGGCTGGTGTGGGTCCGAGCTTATGCAGAAAAAAAGGTGTGGGGGCAATCGCTTATTATTTAGTTTAAGACGTTCGGTTCTCCTTTTGGGAATGACGTCTGTCTCATGCGGACAAACTGTGCTAGGGTACATTAAAACCTTTGTTCCTTGTGGGCCTCTCGGACACGGAGCCACCTCGGTACATAGGAAAGTTGCCCTTAGGGCTGCGGGTTTTGCTTTACCGCCTCACCCTTTTGTTCTGGTTCTTTTGTCGGCAGGTGGCGTGGGCACGCCCTGGAGATGCTTTCAGGTCTCCCTCCTATTCACAACAGCCGACTGACTTCAGTCCCAGTTTGTTTTAGCACCATCTGTGCTTTTCTCTGCTTGTCTTTTGGAAGGCGTGGCCGTATGGCCACCACTTCCCTTTGTCTGACCACGGGACGTCTGCTCTTTCCATCACTTCTCTGTACTTTTGAAGTTCGAGTCTGTGCCTTGTCTCTTGGTTTGTTTCTTCATTTAGCGTTTTATGTACCGCTGGCCCCGGAGAGGTGTTGGACGTCCAGTAGTTGTACGGGGTTTCGGGACCTTTTGGTTCCAGGTCCTGGGGTCGGGGTTCCTGGGGTTCGGCGCCTCCTCTGGGCTCCAGGGTCCACCTGCCTTCTGTTTCTCTATCTACCTTGCACAGGAGGCCGAGGGCCTCCTGTCTGCGTTTCCACGCTCGGTGCCAGGAGGGGACGTGGTTCGTGTTCATTCTCGGAGGTGACAGGACGCACTCAAGGACGTGTCCGGCTCTGTTGGTCTCGCCACACTGGCACAGGCGGTGGTCTGGTGGGTCTTTGAGTTTTTCGAGATACGCCGTCCACCTGCCTGATCCTGTGACTTCTGCCCACAGGGCTCTAGCTGACTCTCTCGGGAGGTGGTGGTCATCAGGGGGCTTCTTGGGCTTGGGTTTGGGTGAGGGTTGGGTTCTCAGGACTCTCTCCAGACAGGTAAGACTCGGGCACTCTGCGACCGTTTCCGTTGTGTGCTTTGTTTTGCACTTGAGGCACTCAGTCGGCTGTGTCGTTTGGTTCTGGAGCTTGAGCCTCGCCAGGCGGACAGCGTGTAAATGGGGTAGGCGTTCGACTCTTCGGGCGTAGCTTTCGACAGCTGTGGCCAGGGAGTTGGCCGTTTGCGGTACTTGGGTAACTTGGTGAAGGTGGCCAATTTTCATGTTGTTTACTACCGGGAGCGTGGCTCTTGTAGCTTTCCTGACCAGGACGTCGAGTATGTCTAGGGTTTTCGTTCCCGTACCTGGCATCCAGGCAGGGGCTGCATACATGACTTTTGGGAGTACCATAGTCTTGATGGCCAGTGTGCCTGCTCTAATCCCGATTCCACCCGTCAGGCGGTTCATTCTTTTGAGGAGTGCCACAGTGCCTGCGGCTCGGGACGCTACCTCGCTGGCGTGTTGCACCGGGGACAGTTTGTTGTTGAAGGTGACGCCCAGCCACTTTACTGCGGTGGCCGTCACGACCTTTGGGGACCACTCAGTGGCAGGGATACACTCGGGGAGGGAGGCGTTCCTGGTCCCTGGGACCAGCAGTACTTCGGTCTTTTTTGGGTCTAGGGTTACCCCTGCTCCATCAGCCCACTGCTGCAGGGAAGACATGGTTTCCTGTACTTTTCCAACCAGGTCAGTGGCAGTCTTGGCTCTGACCACGGTTGCTAAGTCGTCTGCATAGTTTAGGGGTGTACACCCTCTGGGTTGCGCGTACATGGCCGGGGTCATGTACAGGGTGAAGAGGACGGGGGACAGAGGGGACCCTTGTGGTAAGCCGCAGGAGTGTGACCTCTCCACTCCGTCGGGGAGGGTGGAGCTCCGGTTCGTCATCCACGAGTGGACTAGACTGACTGCTGGTTCAGGGAAGAAAGCCTCTACCATGTGGTTTGCCATTCGATTGGGAAGTATCGCATTGTAGGCTCCCTCCACATCGTGGCACACGAGGGCACTGTGTTCTTTGTTTCTCTTCGCATCTTGGAGTTCGTGGTGGGCTATGCCGAGCAGGTCTGTTGTGCAGTGGTAGGGTAGGAAACCTCCTTGGTGTGGGTGGGCCAGGCTGTACGTCACAGTGCTATGGCCAATCCTTCTGGCCACGAGGCGTTCGAGGCCTTTCCCGAGTACGGGGAGCAGGGAGATGGGTCTTCGGTTTCGGGGTACTTGGGGGTCTTTGCCCTTTTTGGTCAACAGCGTGACGTTGGCAGTCTTCCAGGCCTGTGGGAACTTGCCCTGGACTAGGCACTTTTGGTACAGTCTGGTTACTCGGTAGACTATCAAGTGCCACACCAGTTTAAGAAGGTGTACAGTCAGGGAGTCGGGTCCTGGGGACGTCGACTGGACCCCAACACACGATCTCGTCGCTTCTGCCATGGTGCACGTCAAATCCCACGGCACATGTACCCCTGGGGGGTTGACTATCCTGTCGGTGTCCTTATCGGGGCCATTGGGGTTGCACAAGGTTTGATGGATGAGGTCGTACTTTTCCGTTTCATCTGTCACTATCCGGCCTTCCCATGCCAAGGGGGGGACGACGTGACTCAAGGATGGTTTGGTCCACTTGAGGGTGTGCCACAGGGCTGGTCCGTCTGTGACCTTTGAGGCTTGTCTGTCGAAGTACCTTGCTTTCTCTTTCCTGAGGATGCTCTCGTACTCTTTCCTAGCCGCTCGGCTGCGTTCTTGCGCATGGAACTGGGTTCGGGCCCTCAAACACTCCTCACTCCACCAGGCGAACCTTTTTGCTCGTCTTCCTCTTTTCTTACTCCCGGCAGAGCGGACCGCGTACTCTAGGATCTGTTGGAGATCTTTTGCGTCTTCCTCGACACCACTAGGGGGTTCAGGGGAGCTGTCCACCAGTCTCTGTACCAGCTGAACAAACTTGGTCTCTTCCCTGGTTGGGCGGTAGGGTCCAGGGCCTGTGTCTTCATTGCGGGGGACATGGTACTGTTGTTTTTGGCACCGGGGTCTACGGTTCGCCACCCGTACCTCTGTAACCACTGGAAGGTGGTCCGACCCACAGTCGAGTTCACCCGCTACCCTGGAAGTTGCAACCAGGTCATGGCTGTACATTGCGACATCGATGGTAGAGCCGGAGGCGTGTGTGGGTCCGGTTTTGCTGATGTGGACAAGGTTGTCGACAGCGTAGTTGACCAGGGCCTGTCCGTTGAGCCTACCGGTGGGTTTTTCCTCCCAGGCTGGGTGGTGTAGGTTGCAGTCTCCCACCATCAGGGTGTTCCGGGGGAGGTGTGGCAGGGACTTGGTAAAACTGCTGGGGGTGGTGGAAGAGTGTTGTCGGTAGAAGTTCACGACCTTGACTCCGCGTACTTCCACTGTCAGCCTAGTCGTGAGGCACGCCGTGACGTTCACGGGGACGTGCTTGGCGACATAGGTTGCGACTTTCGGGTTGCTAGGCTCAGGGGGGGAGCCTGTTGGGGGGAGTATTGTACTGAAGGCCGGATGACTTCTAGTTTGGGTTTGATAGCTGGGGCCCAGATCTAGAAGCCACGGTTCTTGCACGCACACCACGTCTGCGCCTATTTCCGCAGCGCTTTGTAGGGCGCTCTCAAGTTTCTGTAGCCCCTTAGCCACGTTGATCTGGACTACCTTCAGGCTGTCCTTTTTGGGTAGTTTCTGTCGGGGTGTTCGTGGCCGTTTCGGTCTTCTGAAGGGGGAGGGGGTGGGTAGGGTGTTGTGAGTCTCGGTGTCACTGAGGACAGTGTGTACGTATCCTTCAGCGATTAGTTGGTCC
>Ga0247780_1000507_pt1 | contig 35935 bp, 35 predicted proteins | sample UWRJL079202R5_FD_179927 | JGI IMG/M metagenome (GOLD analysis project Ga0247780, IMG submission 179927) | Plant litter microbial communities from Arlington Agricultural Research Station in Wisconsin, United States - UWRJ-L079-202R-5 | ecosystem: Environmental > Terrestrial > Plant litter >...
CTATTCAGCTACTCTGTAACTCGTCGGATTGCTATTTGTTTTTACCCTAGGGATCCTTCACAATGTCTAGCACGCGGATGAATACGCCCGTTTTACAAGTCCCTAGGGAGATCACCATCCCACCCCCTGGTTTGTGTTACGGTAGCAAATGTTGTTTTTCTTGGTGGAATCGCCGTCGTCACAATCTGCTGCAAGTGTTCCGCAGTGCTCCTCGCTCCACTCTCGGTGGCCGGCATGAATGAAGTAAGATCCGTGGGCGGAAGCGTCTCCTGAAAGCATGAATAGTCAGGTCCAATGCGGTTCATGAATTGGGAGCGTTCCATCGTGCTGGGCTGTTGAACTTACAGACCCACTCCAGAAATACGGACACTGGCTGTATCCCGGAATGTTTGTCTTGTAACCTGGCTCTAGTTTGCAGCTGATGTTCCCATTGTAGAAGCACTCGCTCATGAGCGAGTAAACCGGCGGCCGGCATGTGCAGCTGATGAACGATAGACTCGATGTCGGCAACCAGCTTCTTGAACACAAGTTGGTCTCGTAGTCACCACTGAAACAGCTCGTAGCCAACCGATTGCAAGCGCCCAAGTCGTAGGTTGACGTAAGAGTTGGCTCGGGTGGAGTGGTGATCGTGGTTGTCTTTGTGGCGAGACGACCGTCACAGGCTTGGTGCCAGCCCCGGATGTTGTCATCGAACTGCGGGTCGAGAACGTGAGAGCGGACGCACTTGTAGACGTCTTCTTTGCACGCGTAGTAGGAATCGAGCATTTCCTGTACGCAGTAGCAGTCGAGGGCTTCTTCGCGGTTCGGTTTTGCTTTGCAAGAATCGATGCGGCTGTCCATTGCGATACACCCCGAAAGCTCTTTCAGGCCCGAGTCGGGGAGGCAGAGCTCGGCTGGAGGAACGAAGCCGGCTCTAACGAAATGGGCGCCTCCTAGAAGGAAACAAACGGCGGCCAAAGTGAGGGAGAGCATTTTGCCGAGCGGTGGAGATTTCCGACTGACTTCTTGTTGCCTTGGACAGAACGTTTGGAATTGAACAGCGATCACGATGAGACTTTTATTGAAGCGCCCATCAACTCAGCTGCAAGTAGAAACCCGAACGCCCCCTTTGGCATGCTTGCGTGGCTGACAAGCCCTCTTCCTGATTCGACATCAGTGCCCAATATTGACGCCATGGCGCTCCTCGGTGAATGTGATGATCTGAGACCGCCGTGCCCGAGCAAAAAAGAAAAGGATGGCGGGAAAAGGTGTGTCACAAATGGAACAGCCAGTGTTTTTCTGCGCGGGCCCGCGCCACCCCGGACAAGGGCTGGCGGCCTCCTTCCAGAGACGGAGCCCGATGCTGGCGCCGGTCGTCCAACACTGATACGACCAGACTCACGGTTATTCCTTTCTCTACCTTGTTTTCATCTTCTTTGGGCGTATTTTTTACTTTCTCCGACAGCATCTTCCCCATGTCATCCCCTGTGGTTCAATCAAGCCCAGTTAGTCCAACCACCCCCTCCACTACAGTCTCGACGGCGAGCTTGCAAACTTCTGCGACAGATGAGCAGCCCCCGCCTGCCACGTCTCCGAGCGAAACAGTCCCACATAGGGATGAAACCGAACATGCTGCTCCTGACCAACTCGTTCAGCCCAGTCCGGGGCAGATGGAGATGGGAATCGACTCTGGTGCTGTCTGGAAGGAATGGAAATCGAGCAAGATACAAGCGCCGTGGCTCTTCTTCCACCTATCTGTGACAACGGCTCTCGGAACCACGCTACTCTCCCTCCTGCGACTCTCACATCTTAACTCTGGCTTTGTTGAGATCGGCAACCCTCCAGACATTCTCGCGTCCAACCCCGACCTGCTGCGGGCGGTCTGGGACAACGGCATATTTTACACGACCATTCCGACGTTCTTGATGGCTGTCTATGGGTCCATGTGGGAAGGCATCGTTGATGCAGTCGCTGAACGCCAACCATTCGTAGAGCTTGTACACGGGGCAAGTTCGGCCAAGACGGTGCTTCTGGATTACAGGGCAGGAAACAAGGCCACATCAGTTTGGAAAGCACTCCGGCTTGGCCATTACTTGCTAGCCCTCTACATGGGGACTTCCCTCCTGCTCACCTTCGGCGCTGTCCCGATGACGGCTTTCCTGTTCACATCGCAAACACCCGACTTACAGTTCCCAACCCCCCTTATTGTCACATCCGAGATCAACCATTCATTGGTTTTTAAGGATTTTCCCTATGGCCCTCCCGTTCGGATGCCCCTCAACTGGGCGGCAGCCTCCGTCACTATGGGCGCTCCCCCCCTCCCTTGGACGAGTGGTAACATTTCGTTTGCGAAATTTAGCCTTTTGCCGAGTGAGACGACCCCGCTGGGAAACGGGGCATTACTTCTGAACATCACAGCATATCTTGCGACGGCCGGTTGTGTAGCCCTTGAACAGGGCTCCGATTTCGCGTGGACAGTTATTGGGGACCATGTTCCTGGTCTCGACACGGTCCAAATCAGAATGAACGGGATCGACCGCAACTGCTCAATCTCCAGCGACTTAATCTTTGTGCTCCGGGGCCAGGATGCTTTCAAAGAGATCAGCGCGACAACCACTCAAATCAGATCATGTTTTGACGATGGCTCATCTTCGAGGATCTTGTTCTTCGCCGCCAAATACATAGGAGACCGACTCGACAACCACAACTTCTCGAACGTCTCAGTCATAACCTGCCGGCCGACCTATTGGGCCGTCCACGGTACCCTGAACACCAGCATCACTCCGGCCGACTCGCTCTACTCCGATGCACCTCGCATCAATAACTTCACCCCCGCTTGGCACCTAGCCAGACAAATTCCGGGAACGGAACACATGGTGTTCGAAGCCGCTCTTCTTTACCCCTTCTACTTCGAACCAGGCCTGAAACTCCGCATCACCAACGACTTCTCCCGTTTCATCTTCGATATTGCCGACTTTTTCCAACCAGAGTACCCCCTCCAACCGTCACTGCTCGCCAACGTCACAGCTGGCATGCTCGAACGAAGCTACGCCGGTCTCGCAGCCACCGTCCTCTCACAAGAGATTTTAGATCCCCAACCAACCGTCGGCGTCGCAGTTATTAAACACACACGGCTAGTCGTTGTAGAACCAGTAGCCTATTCCATCCTCGGGTGTCTTACCCTCGTGGCCATCTTATCCGCCGCAATCATGCTCATCTCGGTAACACAGTCCTCTGCCTTGTTTGAGGAACCCGCGGGGATCCTGAGTGTCGCGGGGATTGCGCAGCGAAGTGCCCATTTGACGGCGGATATCACAGAGTTGAATGCTCAGAGGGAGTGTGCGGGGCGGTTAAAGGACGCTGCGAAAAGGCTGAGAAGATTCAAGGAAGCGGAATGGAAATATGATGAGGGGGAGAGACATATCTTTGATACGAGGAGGGCAGGGGATGGGTTGTTGACTGTTAGAGGGGGAGAGGGAAGAACATCGGGGAGGGGGTACGGGACGTTTCCTTGGGAAGGTAGCATAAATAGGGGTTGAAAGAGCTATGGAGGAGATGACTGAAAATCAGGTCGGCGATTCCTCGCTGCGAGTAGTTTATCAGACTGAGAAAGACAGGATTCTAGGGTTTCTTCGTCCGGAGTTTGGGGCGTTCACTGAGCTGAGCTACCATTGAACACCGTCTCGAAGGCGGCCATAACCTACTTCAAGTTCAACCCAAGTTAAATAATATCGCGACATGAACTAGGCCTTTCCAAGCATATAGATACCCCAGGGCAGACACCCTACAGGACTCTGAAAACGTTACATGCATCCACGTCATTCCCACGCTTTGTTTTCCCGCTTTCGTGGCCCTTCATTTCATCCATCTGGGCGTGGTGCCCCGAGCTTGACGTGGCTATTCCCTCTTCCTAGAATCAGGAAGCACTTAACCGTAATGGCAGTTGCACTCGCAGTACGAGTGTCCAGCATCGCTGGTAATGCACTGTAGAGTGTCAGTCAACACGGTGATATGAGTCTTCGTCTCCAGAACACGGTTTCTAGCAGACAAACCAAATGAAAGGACAACTTACCCGTGAGCCGGCACAGTTCATGTAGTTGCAGTTGCCATGGGTGCTGCAGCAGTATGTAACGCAGTCTGTCAAAATGTGTCTGTCAGTGGCATGTTCGACATCCCCCTTTCATGAGAAGAATAGCATCGATGTAGAGACGAGGGATAGTAGGCAAAGAACTACGTACTAACACAATCCCGCTTGTCCTGTCGACCACTGTGTTAACATAAACGTACACTTAGATGAGTTGACCATGACTTGCAAGAGAGCTAACGGACTCCGCCTCAGGAGCCAGGCCTGGAAGGGCCATGGCAAGGGCAGCGAGGGCAGCCACAACGGCGAGGAGCTTCATGATGAACTGGGGTATTGAACTGTAGTCGGATCTTGGAGCTTCCAGTTTGGTTTGACTTTCTGCGGTCCCACTTATGAGAAGGTCTCTGCCCTTTTATATCCTGGCATTGGACTGCTCAGAGGACGGTAAAATTGAAAAGATTTGCCGTGTTTCCCGTGTGCAACAACTTGAACATCAGCTGACCAAGTCATCAAAAAATCTCCAATACTATCCAATGCGTGATAAACGCGGGGTTGAAGGTGTTGTCGATTGGCGCGTTTATAGCGCCCCGAGTTCGTAGGCCGATCGCGTGTCTGCATCGCCTCCCCGTTGTTCCATCCCGGCCCGCAAATCGCCCGAGCTTACGTTTGGGCCACCGGGAAGGGATTGGCGATGTTTTTACCGAGTATTCACTGGACATGCATGACATGTTTCCCCGCGTATGAATGCGGGATCTGGGACTTCGTCGAGGAGCGGATGGCAACATGCGGGGACTTGACATGATTGGTGGATTAGCACTCGTTTTAGAAATCCTCCACCCTTCTCCTACACTCACGGACTGAGAGGCTGTTTGTATGCTAAACGGCCACATAAAAAGCTATTATGCGTCTCCAGAAGCTTTTCAATCTAAATACTCCAGACTTCACATGATGAATCGTAGTAAGAAGCATCTCCTCAATGCATTACTCCAACTCTCCCCATAGGTCACAGCCCCCACAATGTTGTCAGACCGTTATCTAAGAGTTATCGGCACCCACGATAGTGCAACATCTCTGCAGGGAATGTCGTCCCTTGCCAGCCTTATGATACCCAGTCAATGGCACCAGCCTTAGGCTGATATGCTCGGTGCAAGCAATGTGGTGAGAATCTACTAACTGCGCGTAGACCTTGTATTGACTTGGGGTGGCGCCTGAGGGATAGTTCAGGGGGAGGGTTCCCCACACAGATTGATTTCAGGGGCCAGATTTTTGCGCACTAGTCTTCTTTCGTGGATGATATAAAGAGCATCGATCTAGAGAAAGTTAACCCCTAGGCTTTTAGAAATAAGGTAGGGAAATCTTAAAGGTTAATAAGCCTAACAGGTATGAGGTAGCTTAAGAAGTCTTTTTCTAATCGGGTGGTGCGTGGCGGAGGCAGCCGGAAACTCGTACATTTATGTTGAGAGTAGTAGAGACTCAACCAGGCCAAGGCAACATCCCTCGTCCGAGCTGAAGCAATGTCGGAGGTGTGTTGCCTAGTCCTGATCCTGTGACTTCTGCCAATCTGGTCCTTTGTGTCATAGGATCCAACTGATTAGCCCCCGGAACTTCCAACAGAGAGTGAGACATTTAGAAAGCTTTGGGATCTAACCATCTGATGACACATAAGCCCGCATCCCGTAATGGCTGCGTAGACTGTCCTCGCCCTCGCCGCTACAAAACTCAAGATCCACAAGATCCATTTGACCGTGTTCGAGATTGGGATGCATGACGTAGGACAACGGGCCCAAGTCGGGTGATGCGACAGTGTATTCGCGGTGATGAAAATCCCCGGCCTTGCCTCAGCGTAGATCAAGGAGCCGGCGACATAGAAGACAGAACTCCGCATTCTCTCTCATAGTTTCCGAGTCTGGAACATGTAGCATGGCACCCCGATCAAAGTCGGCAACTCTAATTCTCTGGCAATACTCACAGAGCCCGTCCTGTATATTGTCTAAGGAACGATGGTGCGACAACCTGTAGTTGGGTATCTATGTCATGACTTAATGGGGGGCTGTAGGCTAGTGCGCTGTCGTTGGCACCACTTGAAGGTGTCTCTGGCTGGAGGGACTTCCGCCATCTGTGAGCAAATTGGCTGATCCGGCGGCGCATTGTAAGATTTTCTGGCTGGCACGGGTGGTTTCCTTTGATACGTCGGTGCTGGGTCCTATCCTCATCGAAACAGGGATTTGGTCGAGTGTCCGGAAAGGCGGGGTTCGGAATCAGATATATTCCTCCTTCCTTCCTTTAGTTTTCCCACCGCAACCAATCAAGTACCTGTCTTCAACTCCCAATGCCGCATAGCTTCTCAGCGCAGCTCTCCACTACAAGTGTAACATCCAAACCCGCCTACCTGAATAAAACATTGGCCTTGATGAAACAAGTCAACACGTTATGAGGTGATATTATAAGTAAATTCACTCGACAGTTATCGCTGGTATCTCTACTTTATCTCTAAGCATCCTACCAGCCACTCAGGCGACAAGCGTCGGGAACCCGCACTGGCAACTCCATCGCTGCTCGCGGTCCCTTTCCCGTTACGCCAGAGTCCAAAAGCCCGCCGTGACCACCAAACGCCGATTGTGGAGGACCAGGTGGGGGTCTCCGACATGCGATAAACAAAGGTAAAACAAACGCTGTGCGGATATTATCTCCAGAACAGCTCACATCACAGCCGAGAACCTCCTGCCCTCCATGCACCTCTTGCTTTGGGCGGCCCATTGACAACTCCGAAGTTGTGGAGCCGTTCGCCAATAAGGTACGCCTCGTCCCGAATCCGGACTTTCCAACTCCGGAAAACACCAAACATGCTCAGGAGAGTGAAGACTGCGGCAACGCTGAGCGCTATGAACGGGAAGCTCAAGCGATATATCAAGACCAGGTAAGCGTCGTAGAGTTGAGAGTCGGGAATCTTCTCCGCGAATGTGGTGCCAAAGGTGCGGATGATGGCCTCCGCGAGCCCGTTCGCTACCGTGAATCTTGCAAAAAGTAACGGGGTCGCTACTGAGAAAGCCCACAGCACCACGCCGGGGATCACGAACGCTCGGGTAAGGACGGAAAGATCGGGATCGAGCCACCCGCGGCGGAGCACCGCTCTCACAGCAGCCGCCAGCCGTGTGTGGTCAAACCACGTGACAATAATGCGAGAGCTGAGCTTCAGGTAGAGCAAGCCCACTGTCCAACCTTGGATGATCCGAATGGTGTGGTGCGGGTTGAGCTCCGCTGCCTTCTCCGAGGTGGCGGGTAGTCCTCCGTCTCCGCCAAGCAAGCTGCTGTACATGAACTCGTGGAGCGGGATGACAGCATATAGCTCCATGAGAGATGAGACCATGAAGGGGAATGCAATAAAAAGAAAGAAGTAGGCATAGAACACCTTGGCTACGCCAGCAACACCCGCCGAAACGCGCCGCACTGTCTCCTGGCTGAAAGCGGAATTGGCGGTCGCAGAGATCCAGTCCTTGACGGAGTGGTAGATCGTGCGTGAGTGCAGCAAGGTGTAGCCAATGGTGGTCAAGATGTAGACCCCGATGCTGAACGCGTAGATGTCGTTGGTGCGGATGTGCCTGGGCATCAGCAGCCTGAACATCTGTCGGCCGAACACGAGCGGGACGATGGTGATACCCACCCCCGTAGCAGCAGCAAACACCCATATGAGGAGGATGAAGAGGAAGATGCGGGCGCGGAAGTGTGGTGGTACGTAAACGAACTGATACTGGCTGCCCGAGTAGATATCGGCCACCCTTCCGCCAGCGCGCGCCGTCGCCTCGACTCGCATGTTACCTTCGTCGACCTCGAGGAAGACCTGCTGGCCCTTGGGAATCTTGACCTGGTCAGAGGCTGGCGTGCGGACGAAACGGCCATCAGGAATCAGCTGCCCGGACTTAACGAGTTGGTGTTTCTTGATGGTCATAGTCAGGATCTCCGACGGTAGCATGGCCGTGTTGGGTTTGGCGGTACCGCCCTCGAAGATGTCGTTCCATGTCTTGGGCACAACCTCGCCACTGGAGTCTAGCTCGAGGAACAGGGTCATCCACCACGGTGAATCACGATACGGCGAGGTATCCCGCAGAGCCAAATGTCCTTCTTCGTCCACTCGCCGCTCGCCAAACAGAAACCAAGTGATCCGTAAAACGCGAGCGCACTTGCGGAACCACCATGTGTACATGGCGTGGAGCCCTTCGCTGGGCTTGAAGAATTTGACGGCGAGCGGCATGAGGAAGTTGTAGAACAAGAGGTCGATGGGAAACTCGAGTACCGGTTCGTTTGATGAGTAGTGGACAGGTAGGACGTTGGGCAGTGCGAGAGCCAGGCCCCAAACAACACCGCCGAGGCAGACGATTACCAAAGCGCCATAGACAAAGGCAGAAAAGAGAATCTTGCGCAGCTGGGTGGTGACGCTGCGTTCGAGAACATCGCGGACCGGATGGAATTCGGGATCGTCGGGGTCGCGGATGAAGTAGAGAACACCCTTGCGCATGATTTTGCGGCACATAGACACAAAAAGGGCGAAATGGAACATGTACCCGGTGCCGACAAACCAGTGGACGAAAGCTGACGTCATGGGATTGTTCATAGTGAATAGAAGGCGAGACTTCATCGTCGTGTCCTCAAATAGCGGGAGAAGAGCGATGTCGAGAAGCATGCCACAGTACAGCGGGAAGACGAGCATCTCGATCCCGATGATCAGAATAACCTTCATCACTCCGCTTGCCTGGTTGAGCGCGTCGATTAGCGCCCCCTCCCATTCTTGAGCGGCCTGGCTGGTGGAGAAGGGTGTGCCTCGGCGCAGATAGAGACCTGCGATGAACGACATGGTGACATATCCGCTCATGATGGCCCAGAAGCGATCGACGCCGCCCCAGTAGGCAAGGGCAGGATCAACAAGAGATGCCGATTCCGGCACGCTCAAATTGATCACCCAGGAGCTCGGGTTGGTGACAACTCCAGGGATGTCCTTTAACCCCGCCCACACAACCTCTGAAGCGTTAGTAGCGAACGAGAGGGCCTCGGAGCTCTTGACGGAGTAATCGCCGCCAAAGACAAACATGACGGTATGACCGAGCGCGGAAAGAGCCTGTGCGATGTAGCCTTGGATTGCAAGCAAGGCCTCATGACTGATGGCGGAGAAGTTGCGCATTTCGGAGGCGGATATGATGGGAAGTTCCTTCATGAAGTTGGCGCTGATCCTGTTGGATGCGCTCACTGCCATTGCCCAGGAACTGGTGGTAGCCGGAGCAAAGTACTCGGTGAGAGAGGTCCAGCTGATCACCCACCCCATCGTTTGGATGGCCAGGGATATCATGCCCGACGATACGCCCACAACTATGACGGCGCAGTCTTGGATGAACTTGGATAGGCTGAAGAGCATCGAAGCCGGGCGCATGGGATTCGCAACTGTCCAGACTGTGATCCGGCCAATGTTGTAAGGAACGAAGATTCCAACGAAGATGGTGATCGAAACCAAGAAGGCGCAGAAGATAGCGTTCTGGAAAAGGCCAGCGACAGGCCCACGCATGCCTAGGAGTTCCAAGATGCCTTCGAGGTCCTCAGCATCCTCGATGGCCTCTGGATCAAGGCCAGCTTCCACTGCGGCCTCGACGACCTCACGGTCTCGCTCCATCTCGTCGCGAAGGAGCTCATCATCGCCGAATACATCCTCATCGTCGCCGAAGTCGTCCATATCAACAGCGGCCAGCTCTGCGGGGTCAATGTCGTCGATCCCGTACCACATGAACTCAGCGACGGAGTTGAAGAGTCCGGGTTGGCGGCGACGCTGCGGTTGCACATCTGCGGGTTGCCTTGGCAGGATTGGCGCTTCTTCAACCACCAGTGTATCCTCGACTGGGGCTTCGGGGTTGGGTTCTGTTTGGGTCGAGTTGTCTACAGGATCAGGGTTCGCATCCTCCTCCGGACCAGACGCTTGTGCAGGACCAGCCATGTTGAGCAACGCCTCAGTGGTCCACATGCTTTGCAGCCGACGCTGTTCCTCTGTAGATTCTGATCCGAGTGATGACCGAGATTCCTGGAACTCGCGGCCGCTTTGGGGGGATGCCGGCTCGTCGGCAAGATTGGTGAACGACCAGTTGTTGTTTCCCAACGGGTTTGGTATATCGTTGACCTTGGGACCATCTGTATTAGCCCTCGGCCTCAGTGGGCTTGTAACGGGCATTGGTGGGGTCGTATCTTCTTCTTCGGCTTCTTCCAGGAGCTTCCCCTTCCCCTTATCACCCCCAACTGACCAGGCTGGATCATCCAGCCATGCCCAATCCGGCGACTGATCAGAAGCCAAGGAGTCAGGCGACCCACCGGCCTGAGCCCTCGTACTCGACTCGCCGACGGATTCGGAGATGGCGGCGCTTCCTGAGCCTTCTTCATCGGCAGCCCTTGCATGATCCATCTTCAGCCTGGTTAGTCTGATCCAATACTCGAGCTTGTCTTCCATGTTGAGCTCCGCCGCGATCGCCAGTATTCTGTCCGGGTCGCCACCTGCCTCTCGATAGATCCTGAGATACTCGTGCACAGTTGCATGTTCTCTCTGCGTGGCATCTCCGGGGAGTCGATCGGCTTGGTCGGGTACCGGGGGAGGTAAGCTGAAGAAAGAAGTCGCTTCTGGTATCCCGGCGTGCTCTTGTGGACCGATCAACGCTCCTTGGGGTGCATCGTCGCTTTCAACCGCCTGCTGTGGCCCCTCGACGAGAAACGGAACAAAATCCTCTTCAGCAGTGTCCTCTTCCACGGCGGCCAGCTCCGCGTCAGTAGGACGTTCGTCATGGTGTGGACCTATGGGCGCCTCCGGCTGAGGTTGCGGCAGCTGAGGTGCGGGGATATCGACCGGGCCAAAACCGCCACGCATGAGGTCAGGCTGCTGCTGGACAACGTAGTCGCGGACCAGGATGATGAGGATGAAGCACACTATGACGAGAATCGTGATGAGCTGGCCCTCGAACGTCGCGATGATGGTTCTGTTGATGGAGTTGTGGCGCGTCAAATTCCTAAGGAAACTAACATCGCTGAGCAATGATGGGTGTGACTTGGATGTGGGAAAGGCCTTCTCGATGATGGAAACAGGAGTACTCGAAGGCACTGCAGACGCCTTCTCGCCCATCCCCACGGAACCAAAGAGAAGACGGAGGATGGTCGAGTACAGCGGATCCGCGGATGACAGGTTGAAGTTGTAGAGGCTTTTGACCAGGCGCATCGTCTCAAGGGAGAGTCCTTCACTCACACCCCCCACCATTGCTACGGTAGTCGTTGCCGCAAAGAGAGGACTGGAAGGGCAGACTGTGGTCCCCTGCAGTGTGGCGGTATCGTACGCGCTTCCAGAACTGTTGCTCGATCTCCCAAACAAGGCGGCACCCCCCAAGCCCTCGTCGCTGATCCAAAACAAGAAGGCCCAGACGGAGCGCATAAGGTATGGTAGCCAGCCCAGCCATACGCTCGCCACCAGGACCCCCCTCAGCCAGACCAGGACGTTGCGGAATGTGTATTTGGCCATGTGGCTGACGAAGATGTGGAAGGGCAACGCCTTCGGCATGTCTGGGGCGTACAGCTTGGTGAAGCGGAATGGCGTTTTGCAGAGCTCGCAGTGCTTCTTCTGCGAGTGTGACAACCACTCCATCAGGCAGTCCTGGTGGACATACTTGATGCTCCCGCTGCACTTGCAGGGATAGAACAGAGGCTCTTCCTCGGTTCCTTCGCCTCTGCATATCCGGCAGGTATCTGGGTCGATCAACAAGCTGGCGTCCAGCGGGACGGCAGCCAGGGGGGCTTCGGCCGGGCCATCAGGGCCGTTGGGGGCAGCAGATCGGAGGCGGGTGTTGGGGTATCGAGCGAGGTCGGGGCCGAGGAACGGCTCGGGTTGTGTGTCGCCCATCTTGACGATGTCGCGATGCAGATGCGGCGGCTGGCTTCAGAGGCGCGCCATTCACCAAAGGGTCGAGCGGGGTTCAGCTTCGCATCGGAGGAGTCCCGGCCCTCGTTGGTGGTCGCCGGGTGCGCAGGTCGTCGGGTCGTCGAATTGGAGTCGGCCGTCGAAAGCGGTGGGGTTCGCGGCAAAGTCTAGCCAGGCCGACACGGAAAGCGCGGTTCGGATGTGCCGCGATGGATTGGCAGACAGCGGCAGTGAGTGGTAGCTCCGGGTCCGAGGGTTGCGAGTAGACGGCGCGAGGAAAAGCGACACGCCTTGGGGACACGGCAGAGATGCGATGGAGAAGACCAGCGTTGGTGGTGACGGAAGCTGATGATCAGTGGAATTTGGAGTCCTTTGCTTGCCTTGCCACCTCATACCCCCGGCAAATGATTGGCAACCTTTCCGGCGAGGTGGGGCGCGGGCACGTGCCTGCTGGGGCAATATTGGCGGATGACCTCAGGCAGTACATCCATCCCCACTTATTTTCTCCCTGCGACACAAACGCGGATGCAATCCACATCGCATGTCCTCGGCCTATTGCCCGGATATCTCTTCAATGCCGACAAGCTTACAATGGTCTATCTGAGTATCTCGCCATTTTTCCCCTCTTTATTTCTTGTCAGTAAAGGCTTTGCCTTGATGTGCATCGAGGACTCGGGTGAAAGACGCATTCCCCATCTGTCTTTGTTCGCGGGGTTACGTTCCACCGTAAACATTCCAGCAAAGGCAACATGCCCTCATACAGCCTCGAGTCTTCCATGTGGACTATGGACTCTGCGGGTTTGGGAGGCTTTGAGCTATCACGGTTCTTATACCTCCAGACGTGGCGGACGTTTTATTGCATTGAACGTCAAGCGTATGATAGGACCTGGAGCAGATGCAGTGGGCCACAAAGTCCACGGAATGCTGTCAGGTTCAACAGCCAAATGCATTCGCGCACAGGCTTGCGACTTTGTCTGCTTCCACAGATGGGCCGATCGCAAATCGGATTGGCTGTTGGCGCTGCCGCTTCGCTGCCCGGCACGCCCGATGACGTTTTTGCAGGCACCAGCTCGCGCTAAAACCCAGTTTCCCAAAGAAATGCACCCGTTCCGCCGACCGGTGACGTTTGGTCCCACTAGACGACGATACTAAAGTCCCGTTTGAACTTCCATGACCATGGTCTACGCTGATGGAATGTATATTGGACCACTTCCAGGGTTGCACGCGGAAAAACCAGCGATAAATTTTGTTTCCAAAGTTTTCTGCCGAGCCTGGCCCCTGCGACGTCGTTGAACCAGATTCCATGGGTGGGGCTTTGTTTGAGGACCCCCTGCATGTCTCGCCTGATTTGCTGCAACAGCTTGTGACAATTGTCCAAGCTTCTTCTCGTCGCCCGTCATCGCCATTATCTTCAACTTTCCATCTTTCCCCCGCTCGCGCGTCCGAGTTTCTTGCCGACAACACCCACCAGCCCATCACCGAGTACATGCCGCTGCCACAGCACCCGTAATCGCACCGACAAGCAACCTCAAGTCTGAACACCTGGACCGATCGCTGCGAATCCATCGCGACGACGAACAACGGCGCTGACGCGGGTGCCAAACCCCTCTCCCATTCTCAGCCTGGCGCTGGCGACCATGGACGACACAAATGGGCTCGCCAAGGGCTCCAAACCCATGAACGGGATGAACGGCTCGCTCAAGTCCTCGCTCAACGGCCACGCCGTCGGCCCAAGAAGGCGGAAGACCGCTGCCGGACCTGGACTCATTGCGCGGGGCTTTAGCATCTTCGCGAGGTAAGCAGTCAATCTCCTATCTTCTCCCTGTCTGCCACAAAACCCAGAACGAGACGCGCGCTAACTGCCGTTGCTCGCCACAGGTTGCTGACCTGGTACTCCATCGTGACAATACTGCTCCGATGTCCCGCTACTCTTGACGCCTGTGATGGAAGCGCACCGCGCATTTGCAAGCCGTACTTTCAACTCAAGCACGCCGTCTCCCCCCATCTCGAGCCGTACTACGACGTATACGCGGCGCCGTACGTCGAGCTCGTGCGGCCGTATTACAACATCGTTGACGATCGGGTTATTGCCCCGAGCTGGCAGTATGCACAAAGACACGGTGCGCCGAGACTCCAGCAAGCCCAAGGCTTTGTCCAGGCCCAGTGGGAGAAGAGCGTCCAGCCCCAGATTTCCAAGTACCAACAGCTCGCCAACTCCAAGTACGACCAAACGCTCGCCCCCCACGTCAACAACTTTGGGGCCACCTTTGCTCCGTACTACGATATCGCCCGGACAAACGCCTTGCAAACGTACCACGAGGTGCTGCTTCCGTCCTTCCAATACGTGTACCCGTACGCACAGCAAGGATACACGTCTGCCTCTGTCTTCACTACCGGAACGGCAGTACCTGCCGCTCTCTGGACTTGGAACAAGACCTATGTCTTCCTCGACGGAACCGTCTGGCCGCAGCTGAGAGTAATTTATGTCGAAAATGTCGAGCCCCAGCTAGTCAAGATTGGTAAACGCCTCGGACGGTACAATAGCGACAAGAAGTCGGTGCCAAAGCCTGTGGCTAAGTCGACGGCAAGGTAAATACCAATCTTCCCCAGCACATTTCCCCCCACTAACTCTTGTAGCCCCTCCAGCAAGACCGTGTCCTCGTTCGCCAAGCCCACGCCATCGGTGGCATCTAGCTCGACTTTCTCGGCCTCGTCACACACAGTTTTGTCCGTGTCATCCTCTTCGATTACATCCGAGAAGCAGGCAGATACTTCGACTAGCAAGCGATCTAAGCAGGCTATTAGCAGCTCTGGCGCAGCGATTCCCACGATTGAACCTGTCTCTCCCCCCGAAGCCAACGAGCAGCTCGAACGTGAAGATGAAGGCCATCGCGCAGCTCGGGAGATCGTTGCTGCTGATCTCCGAGACTGGCAGGAAAGATACGACAAGGCCGCAAAGGAGGGTGCCGCCGAGATCAATGATCAGGTCCGGGATATTACCAGAAGGATGGTTCGCCGGGACGCGAAGGTGGTTGGCAAGTCTGTGTTGGATCAGCTTCAAAACACCGTTATCAAGGAGCTGGTCCAGCTCCGCCGCAACATTGTGTCTATCGTTGGCTCGGTCAACAAGGGGAGCGCTACACCAGAGGAGGGTCGCGAGCAGATCGTCCAGGTAGTTCGAACCGCCGGTCTTGCCATCAAAGAGAAGGCCCAGAACGTACGCGGATGGCGCGAACACTATGAGGCTGAGATGCAGGCGGCTATCACAAAAGCGGCCGAGAGCCACTTTGTCATTCTCCAGGAGATTAAGGATTTGGCGCTCCAGAAAATCGGCATGAAATGGGCGTGGACGGACGGCATCACCTATAAGGACTGGGAGAAGTACCACCAACTGAAGACTCGGTTCAACCAGTGGAATGATGACATCCAAGAGTCGATCGTCACCCACCCGAGCCTTGAGGCAGCCCAAGCCGAAGGAGCCGATATCGAGGAACAGGCCATGAAACTCGCGGCGAATGCGGCGAAGGAGCTTGGACGTCTTAAGCAGGTCGCTGGTTGGAAGCTGATTGCCGCTGACGACTCCACGGAATTTGACAGCACATTGATGGAGCAAGCCGCCGAGGCTGCGACCCACGCCGCGACGGTTGCCGCGGATGCCCTCAAGCAAGCTAAGGATGCCGTTGTTGAGCAGGCAGAGTCGGTTATCGAGGCAGTCAGCAGCGCCGTTCTCCCCAGCAATTCCGATGCCGCGGAGTCTTCCATCCTTGAGAAGGACATTGCTTCCACGCCGTCGGAGAGCCCCGTGCCCGAGGCTGCTGTCTCCGAACCTGAGGAGCCGGTTGAGCAATCATCAGAAGAACTATCTGCGGTCGTTGAGCCTACCTCGGAGGCAGAGCAAGAGGCAGTCGAGGCTTCCGGCCCCGATCTCGCTTCTGCCATTATTCTGGAGGAGCCTCCCATCATCCTCGGAAACGTCACCGAACCAGACGCACACGATGCCAGCCCCGCCCCTATCGAACTCCTAGTCGAGGAGAAGATTGTCGAAGAGGAGATTGCTGAAGACACTGAGGAGGTCATTGCGGAACCTGTTGAGGAGATCATTGTCCCGTCTGCGACACCTTCGATTAAGCCAGCATTATTTGGTGTCGCGGCTCAATCGGTCCCTAGTCGGCAGCCGATCCTTGAAGACTACGACGCAGATGCTCCCGATATACTCGAGTCGATGGCACAAGAGATTAAGTCGGCATATTCGGCCGCTGCCGCCCGGGCCAACAGCCAGTACTCCCAGGCACTTTCTATTATGTCCGCTCAGATCCATGGCACCCCTGAGCCCGCCCACCAGAAGGTGATCGCATCGGTGACAGCCGCCTACAGCAACGCCATGGCATCCGCAAGCTCTCGAATGGACGACGCTCTCAAGCTTGCGTCAACCAAGTACTACGGTACCCCGACAAAGAAGAGAATGTCGGTTCCTATGCCGACGGTGCCCGCCATTGACTGGGCTCAGATTGAGTCGGTCGCCGCCGAGCGGCTCAACCAGGGCATCTCCTGGGCCGAGGAGCAGTACGAAAGCGCCAAGGTTGCCGTCGGGCTCGCCACCCCGACGCCCTCGACACCAGCCGAGCATCTCAACAAGGTCCTCGATAACGCAAAGTACAACTACTATGCCGGCGTCGGTGTAGCCCATGCCCGGTACTCCGAGTTCCTATCGGCTGCTTCTTTGGCGGTGTCGTCCATGACGGCAACCCCCACGCCGACTGATCTTGCCGGCACTGCCTCCTCAATTGGCTCTGTGGCGAGTGAGTCTGCCGCTTCGGTTGCCTCGGTGATCAGCGCGAATGCTGCCTCGGCTGCATCGGCTGCCAGCGCAAGCGCTTACTCTGCGGCATCCGCCGCTGGTGAGAACGCCGCTTCTGCTGCGTCAGTTGCCAGTGAAAACGCCGCATCCGCTGTCTCTGCCGCCAGCGCCAGCATGTACTCTGCCGCATCCGCCGCTGGTGAGGGCGCCGCTTATGTTAGATCTTTCGCCAGTGAAAATGCTGCCTCCGCTGCATCCGCTGCGAGCGCCGGCATCTCGTCCGCCGCTGCCGCTGGGTACGATAACGCATCCGCTGCCGCCGACAAGGTTGCTGAGAGTTGGGACGTCATCGTCACCCGGATCAGCGTCCAGATCTACGGCGCGCCAACACCCACTCCCTTCTACGCAAGCGTCTTGAATGTCGCAATAGACGGTGCATCGTCCGCTACCGAGGCCGTTGGCAGTGGTGCCTCCTCGGCCGCGAGCGCCGCAGGTTCATACGCTGCTGCTGCGACGGACGGCGTCGCCCAGCAGTACGAGGTGATCAGCAGCATTGTGTCTGAGCTCCTCGTTGGGAAGGAGCCCACTTTCTCAGAGAGCGTCTTGTCCCGCGTCAATGCGGCATACGCGACGGGCTTCGCGGCGGCATCGAGCGTCGCCAAGGAGGCCGGCGAAAAGGTTGCGAGTGTCGCAAGCCAGGCGGCCGAGGCGGTCAAGGATGCGACGAACATGAAAGATGAACTCTGATGGCTATCATCACTACTTCAGGAGACATAACCGAGACGAGGCGATGCACTCGTACTATGACCAGATGCTTAACAGCATCTTAGCTGCAGAATGCAACATTAACCCCCAATATTGGGAAGAAAGAACAGAAACACGAGGCCTGAAGACGAAGAGACGAGACCTGGGCGGGAGAAGAGGGGTGCGGATGATGAATGGACGAGGCGGGGACGACAGAGAAGCTGGCTCTCTCATATTGTATCTATAACCACATCATATACCCTCGGCTTCTGTCTGATGTCGCCGTCTGGCCTCACGACCGCCGAATTTTTCTTTGCTTATCACAGCGTCTGCTTGGCGGGTGGTGGAAGGATGGACGGACGGACGGACCTAGGCTGAACAGCGTGTTTGCCGATACGAATATGACGACGGACGGTCACAATCTCCTTTTTGTTACTCGGATCGGAGTAGTAGCGTCTTGGAGTTGGGGGTACAGCACGATACAGCACGATACAACGCTGTGCGTGTATTTCTACATTAGTTTGGTAGCTACTTGAGGTTTTGAATGCCCAGTACAACAATATTTGTGATCGATGTGCTATGCTACGCTATGCCACGCGACGCCGTAGTTGCAGTGCAGTGCAATGCAATGGATATGTGAGTGATATCTAGGTACATTCCTAATCCTGCGCCGTCTAGGTAGATACCCTGTTTCCTCCCATATTATGTCTATTTCTAATTGTGAAGACGAAAGGAAATGGTGGGAGTTTGTGTGTGTCTATGGCAGACGCGGATGGACGAAGTGAACCGGCAGCGAGCATGTCGTCCGTTCGTCCTTGACACAAGACCGACGTGAACTCAACCCAACAGCGCGAACCAATGACACCAGAGATCAAGACTGCTTCGTACCCGCCAAAGCATCCCCCTTACCCAAGTTAACCTTCGCCTTACCAGCCAGGTTATACTTCTCCCTAACCTCCTCTTCGCTAAACTGCCTCGTATGCCGCCTCAACATCTCCATCCGCTCCTCGTGCGTCATGGCAATCTGCTTCGCCCCGATCGGCACAAGGCACTTGGCGAGGGTGTTGTAGTCTTTGCGGAGGAGCCGCACTGTGATCATCACGTAGTCGATGTTGTGGAAGACGAGGGCGTCTTGCGCGGCGTAGTCGTGCCGGGCTTGGAGGAAGGCGACGGGGTGGTCGCGCCAGTGGCGGAGGGGGTTGAGGTGGTGCGAGGTGTGGTAGCCGTCGTTGAAGCAGTAGCGGTTGGACTAACAGAGGGAGGGGTTAGTGATTTGTCGATGGTGGGGGAAGGGAAAGTCCGAGGGGGGGTTGCGAGGGTGGGGTTGGTTTGGGGATGAGATGGGATGAGATGGGATGGGAAAGGTGGTGATGCCAAGGAGATGTGGATCCCGGCGGTGAGATGCGAGATGGGAGTGAGACTGCATCCTCGCTGCAACAGCGGGATGCGCATGTGCAAACAGGTACAATACCCGAGCGACATCCCCTCGTCATCACCACCTCACCCCCCATTCCAACACTTTCCCTTCCCTCCGACCCGAACCCCACTCCCCAAATCACTGAAACCCAGAAAGAACTCATGACTTACCGCAACATCCACCAACGTAACACTACTCCTATAATCCGAATCCGGCTCATCGCAATCCACAAAGGCATGCTGCCCCCAATTCCCCACCATAAGCGCAATCCTCAAAAAGAGCAACGGAAGGCCAAACACAAACAGCGCCGCCCTCGCATCGACGCGAAACGCCATCACTAGCGCAACATAGCTGCCGACCTCCCAGAAGCCACACTTGACGCCCAGCGCCGTGCGTCCCGAGCGGACAAAGTACTGCGGCAGATCGAGCCACACAAGAAAGAAGAAGCGGCCGAGGTACTGCAGGAAGTGCGAGAGGGAGTCGCGCTGGAAGCGGATGGTAGACGACAAGTCGCCCGGGCCGTTGCCCTCGACGTGGTGGTGCTTGACGTGGTGGTAGTAGTACGAGTTCCAGGTGTGGCCCATGAGGGGGTCCATGACGTAGGGGAAGAGGTTGTCGATGAGGGCGAAGCGGCGGGCGAGCACGCCGCGCTGGTGGATGTGCTGGTGCTTGAGCAGGGTGTAGGGTCCCATGTAGTAGCCCTGCATGGCGATGTGGAAGACGGCGTGCAGGTAGGAGAAGCGGGTGAAGAGGAGGATGGCGGAGGGGATCGAGGTGGAGAAGTAGAGGAGGAGGTGCGTGACGAAGACGACGTCCGTTTCGACACGGCAGGCGGTGCGCGCCCAGGTGATGTAGGAGGACAGCAGGCGGTGGAGGACGCCGGGTAGGTTATCGGTGTCGGCCTGGTCGTAGGTGGTGAAGACGGTGGGCTCGAAGCGGGCGTCGGACGGGTCGTTGACAGCCTTGAGCTTGGCGATGATGGGCTCGTCGTCCGTGGCCGAGGGCGAGGCCATGTCGTCGCTCAGCTGCTGCAGCACGAGCCGGTCAGGGCGCGTGAGCTGCACGTCGAAGGTGAGCGCCGGGATGCCCATGATGCCGGCGGAATGAGGGACTGCCTCCGCTCCCTCCGTCTGCGACGTCCGACTTCCTCTGTGCTGTGATCCGGGCCAGTTTGGCGAAGCTTTCGAGTCCTCAATCCTGGAGCGGGTCGGTCCTGGTCGGGTGTGGTGATGGTGCGGTTAGATTCCGCTGGTCCCGCGGTCTTGTTCCCGGAAGTCTTTGCCGCGAAGGAGAGAAAAAATGGGTCGGCGTCGGTGTCAATTTGTCCTGTGCCGCCCGCAAGCGGAATCTGCAATCTGCAATCGGCGGTGCAGCGGGAATCGCCGGACGTGGCGTGCAGTGGCCGTGGATACGGATCAGCCGATGTCATTTGCTGTTGGCCTGATACGCCCCGCTCTAGGATGGTCCGGGCCCTGACTGGTTCCCCTGGAGGCTGGAGTTGGCTGGTGCTTATTTGAGACTAGGGTACTATAGCGCTTGACCGTCCAGTTAGTGAATGCATCAGATGAGATCGTTACCTGTGGGGTATTGCGCTGCCCTGGAATAAAGCGGACACGTCAACAAAGCACAGAGATGATGTACGAGCAAACAAAAATACAAACGACAGTGGAAGGTGGGAAATAAATATCCTCGTTTGTCTCTGCGCCCAAGAGGAAGGTAGGAGCGAGGGCCCTTACGCGGCTGTCGAAATACATACGGTCAAGGCAGCCGCTCCAGGTTGTTCGATGCCAAGACGCCTGTGACAGTAAAGGGCAAGCAGGGGTGCGGGGATCCCACGCAAAAAGTCAAAGAGGTGTCTGGGGAAGGAAGCAGGAAGTCACAACAAAAAATGCGATTGGGTATAGTGAGTAGGTAATTCCATTCAAAAACACGTCGCTTTCCGATGTAAACGCCGTGTTAGACCCCGCGGGTCAACTGACATTCAGCGGCCCGAGATCCACCGCTCCCTCCAGCTGTAACTGCTTGAGATCATGCGCAAGGTCCACTTCGACGCCCTCGTCATAAGAATCGTCGTCATCCGCCTCCTCCCCAGCGCCAGGCTCGTGTTGCGTAACCAGATAAGGGCCACCCGCGTGCCTTTCTTCATCGCCAATTACCCTGCTCATCCTCTTCTGGTCATACCCCTCGCTGCCCACGATGATATCGCCATTGGGCAGCCTAATCTCCGCCGCCTCGAGTGTCTCCGCTATGTCGAGAAGGAGCACATCCATCGGGCAGATATATGCCACGCGCTTCCGTTCGCTCCATGCCAGGACATGTCCACACACTCGTCCCCCGTCGCGCTCAAGGACCCACGCCCCGCTGTCGCCTGGGATACCCATCGGCAGCGCCCGCTTCGACTGGTCCGTCACCCTGGGCGGTGCCCCCGAGACTTGGTATATCTGACTTGGCGACGCGCGACCGTAGATCTTGACCGACGCGACCGTCTGCAGAATTTGCCCTGTTTGGAGGCCACTCGTCCGCGCCATGCATTGGACCTCGAGCCCAGGTAGTTTGGACGTCGGCGTGACAGAGGTAGGTTGCAGTGTGGGCGGCTGCCTGCTTTTTCTAGACTTGGCACCTTTCTTCGCAGCGGCAGGGTCCGCGCGAGGAACCGTATTGGCGCCGGGCTGCCGTTCATCCTTGAACTCGAAGAGCGCCCAGTCGATCTCGTGTAGTAGCCCGTTTATCGTGCGTCGACGGATGCCGCTCGATGCGTACATTTCTCCCAGGCCGTAGGTGTCATTGTGATCGTCGTCCTCGGTCTCGGCGCTCGGGTAGAAACCCGGGGGCACGTCGTCGAGGGCAGGCTGTGTGATGATGTATCCCTCCCCACACCCCGGCTCAATGCCGGGGATGTCACCAGCCTCGGCGTAGTCGCCGTCCTCATCGTCATCATCGCTATCGGAGTACTCGCTTGTGATGGCCGAGTCGGTATAGGTGTCGGAATCGGAATCGGAAAACTCGCACGTGTAGTCCTCGCTCCCGCTGCTGTCGGCCTCCGAGTCCGCATTCTGATACCGTTCCGCGTACCACGCGTTGAGATCAGGCAGGATATCTGGTCCTGCCATGCTTCGGGAGACGTCCCCCCTGCTCGAGAGGTCCTGATCCGGGTCGTCCAACATGTGGTGGACCGTCATCCCATACGGCTTATCGTCCACGATAATAAGTCCACCAAAACTGACGGGAGGAAGATGCCGGTCACCAATCCACGCCCCGATACTTGCGCCGTTCTGCGGCTTTTCCTGGTAGTCCGGGTTGGCTGCGACAATCTCGTCGTCGCTGTCGTCCCCCGGCTTAGCCATGCTGCGGCGCTGTTCCTTCCGCGACCGCACCACTTGACCCCGGCAGACCTTCAGCCCAAACCCAGCCTCGCCACCAAACAAGTCGCCAAGCTTCTTCTTGAGGATGGCTCGTACTTTGCTGACTGAGGTGCACACAACGAGGACCGTGGGCTTCGTGAGCTGTGGTGACTCGCCGATCGACTCCAAGGATATCTCGACCGACTCGGGGTTCTTGCGGTAAAAGTGTCGCAAGGCCGAGTTGATCTGTGGCATGATCACCTTATTCCACTTATCAACAATATCGGGCCCAAGTGAAATATGTGGATAGAGTCGCATCTTCGCCGAGGACCTGACAGGCGCTTCTGAGACATCTGAGGTTGCGCAAGTCAGTATCATGGTATCAGCGATTGCAGGTTGGGTTTGTTCCATACCTTCTACTTGCGCTTGCAGCTCCTCAGGGGCCGTTGTTGGTTGATGGGTGGTGCTCTGCCCGGAAAGAAGGACCTTCTCCCTTGGCCCCTTTTCGGACTTGGTATCAGTCGACGGGCCGGCCGTGGACGCCCTTGACGGGGCGCTAAAAGTAGGAGGGCGAGCTTCGCCCAAGTCATCGCCCAACCGCTCCTCGAGGTTGCTGACACCATCCAGAATACAGCAAGCCTCGAGATATCGGCTGGCCTTGAACTCTACCCGTGACACTATCTGTTCCGTTGTGCGCGAGCCCGTCATCTCCTGGTCCACGGCATTCCAGCATGCCTGAACGGCCTTCATGTACAGGGAGCCGCATCTAATGGCCAACTGCTCTAGCACGGCTTCGGTTATTACGGGCGCTGCGGGATCGGCAATGAGGTTGTCCAGCTTGTTCCAAAGACCAACAGAGAGCAAAATCATGGCAAGAGAATAGAGGTCGAAGGTTTTGGAGTCGGCATTGTTGGCGAGTGGCGACTGGGAGCTGTTCCTCGGGTCGAGGGGGTGTTTGTACAGCGAGAAGGTCTTCGGCTCGTCCTGCGATAGGGGGTCGGAGAAGAGGTCGAAAGAAGAGACCAGCGGCCTCCTGATGTCCACCTCGCCTTGCGTTATCCCGCTGACTTCAGGATCCGTCCCGACAGCATTGCAGAATGTGATGTTCTCGTCAACGAGGTTGCCATGTGTGATCCCCCTTGCGTGCATGTCGAAAACGGTGTTGGCGAGGTTGGCCGCTAGTCGGAACTTGGCCTCGAGCTTGGGCTCGAAGTCGGGGCGCGCCAGGAGGTCAGCTAGCGAGCACAGGTTGTAAAGGGGGTTTTGGGTCAGGTGCTCGAAGCTGACGGGGTTGAAGGTCTTGGGGAACTGGTAAACCAGACCGAATCTAGAGTTCTCCATGTCTTCAAAGAAGCCCAAAAGGTGCGGCAGCCCAGTCCAGGATGCTGGCGACCTTTGTGACTCGGCGCTGAGACCTTGTGATAGTCTTCCAAACCGTTCCATAGGCGGAGAGATGCCCGTCATGGAATAAATCGAGTCGAAAGTAGCATATTCGAGAAGCAGCGGCGCGTGGGGGTGCCGCCCACCCATGCTGCTGGTCAGTTCTGCGTAAGTGTGACGGTCCATAAAGACGACATCTCTGGCGCGCTCCCGCTCGGCAAGCTCAGTCATCGGAACTGCTTGCATGGCGCGTAGATTGGTGAGGGTCTTCGGGTCAATCTGCTGCGGGGTCTGTATCCTAGACGACTCGAACGGGCGCAAATCCTCGACAGAAGAGGACTGCTTCGACATTCGCTCCCGGGCAGCAGCAGATGTTTGTGCGTACGACGACCGTGTCCTAGACAGATCGTAGAGGGTGTCAATGGAGGTCGTCAAGTCCCGCACCAGATCCTCAAAGCGGCTCTTGTCCCATACCACCAACTGGATCTTCTCGCCCCGCTTGGGCGCGCTGTCCGGGCCGACGCGCTCGCCGGCCAGGCGGCGGGAGCTATGCCACAGGGGCTCGGCCTCGGCAAGGATGTCCTTAATGGTCGACATGATGCTGCCGACCACCTCGCTGAGGCCGGCCTTGTTCAACGAAGAGTCGATGAGGATCTCGGCAGACTGGTTAGGGTCGGACCACTCGAGGCCCCAGCTAACGAGCCGGTCGTTCTGGATGCGGAGCTTCCGGTGGAGCGACTTGATCTCGGGGTCGGCCTCTGCGCTCTGGACGGGGTCCTTGACGAAGTCGGACGACCGCTTGGTGTCGTTGTACAGCCTGCTCAGCCGGCGCTGGAAGCCCGGCAAGGGCAGGACGCCCGTGGGCAGTATCGAGTCCATGATGCTGGACAACGAAGGAAAGGATGGATGGGCGAGGGCCGAGGAGGTCGAGGACGAGGTGGCGCCGCGCTGGACGGCGTGCGCCCCTTAAGAGGGAGCGAGGCCTGGTGGAGCAACAACAGCAATGGAAGCGGCGGCGGAGCGGCAGCGGCAGCAGTGGAGGCCACTGCAGTGCCTAGAGCATGGCTCGCCACAGGGACAGTGCAAAGACGACGAAGACGAGATCCCGCAGCAGCTGAGGGATCGCAGGCTTGTAGGCTCGTGCAGTCAACCGGACGACGGGCCGCACTCACAAGCACCGGCGGCCAATCACGATGCCGTTTGCGCCGTCAGCAAGATCGGTCGGCGAGTCTTTTGCGCTTCTGGAGGAACTTCGGCGCGTCTCTTGGTGTTGCGATGGGGCAAGTTGCAGCAATTGCGACAGGAGTTGGGAGAGGAAAGCTAGATCATGATCTCGGAGAGCCCCGAGGCCATCCCAGCAGCCTAGACATGTGTGGCGATTTTCACGACGGCAGACCATAATCCATGCACAATGGGAGGGTTTATTTCGGTGCCTATCGCGTGCGGGACAATGCCGCATGGCCTGCTTGTCTCGGGACGCTGCTGCTCGCCTGGCGCTGCGCGGATCGTCGAATCGGTGCCCCACACTGGGCGCCGGTTGGTCCAGAATCCTGCTGCCTGGAATTTCGGTCAAAGGAGGCCCCGCCCCATCCATGTCGGCATGCATTGGTGCCTGGATTGGCGGGGTGATTCACGTGACTCGCCGTTGAATTCAGTTCGAGGTGGACAATCGCCGGCTCTGGCAGCTGCTGGCAGGTGCGGGGCTGACAGGAGCTTGCAAGCATCGTCGTGGCGCCCGGGACCAACGTCGCCATAAAAACCTCCAGGCTGCCGCGAAAGGAGATTGCGACCAAGTGATAGAGCCCCTCAACGAAATGAATGTTAAGGCTCAGCTTACTGCCCCTATGCGGAGGACTGTTTCTGGAACTGTAGCGGCATGGCGCAAGACATTGGGGTTTGGCGCTGCCTCGTTGACATTGGAAGTCGTCAGTTGAGGCGACAGGCAAGAGCATCCCTCGTTCGGATTTGCGACTCGCCGACGGGTCCTGCCCCAACGGTCGGGCCCAACAACCGACGTGCCAGGTTCTAATCAAATTCTGCCAACGACCTGATGAGATTAGGCAGGAAGGAACGGGTCCGATCGAGCTCGGTCCCGCCAACACTTCCCGATGCCCACAAAACTGCAGACAAAACTGCAGTGGGAATGATGTCGGCAATGTTTTCACGCTTGGCACTCTCGCAAGTGCTGTGTCCAGCATTGGTGCGCAGCGGGATGCCGGTCCTGTGTCGTGTGTAGGTCTGCGGTTTGTGGAATCGCGGAATGGCGCGGTTACCCAACCCAATCGACAGATTGGTACCCACTCACAGACAGACCCTGCGGCCCATCTGGCATGCTCTGACCGCATCCGGGTCAGAACTGTGCCTACCCAGCTAACACGAGTCTCACCCGGTGTTCTTGTCATCTGTTGCACGCAGAGGCGTCGGATCCCGGCCCGAAGTTGAAACATCAGACGACACATGTCGACTCTATCATCATCAATTCGCGATGAGGTTCTGCCGACTCATCAACGACCCGCATTCAAGTTTTGCGGCGCTGTGCGGTCCTGATGACAACACCAAGGTTAACCTGCAAGGTTGAACCCCTTTGGCGAGGACACGGTCTTATAGCCAAGGCCAAGCGACGACGTACAAGCCCAGGCAGCCACAATACGGTAGCCTCTCATTCGACCATCGACTAAGATATGAAGGATATAGTGTGACAGCCAGGAGAGCCAGAAGCAACCTGCCGCAAGCGAGACCACCAGAATATATCCTCCATTGACACAGCGGGTGACACAGTCTCAACAATAACCTCCTCGCATTGATGCCGGAGCGAGATCCAACCTCAGCGGTACCCGGTTCGGCTGGTATTCTGCAGTCCGACGGCGTGGCGATGCGAGCGATTTGGAGTGCAAGCAGAGTCCGGTCTTTACCTGGACACCAGGTGCAACACATCCCACCGAGGCACCGAGGCCGAGTTTAGCAAGACATGCATGTTCGATATTAGCGCTCGGCCTATCGGTCTAGAAGTCGGACTTTGGGTGGGTACATGGCCTTCACCTCTAGGTTGCGATGTCTCGCCCCGGAGACGAGTAGGCGCCCCGTCCCTCCAGATTCGGCCATTTTCGCCCTGCATTTAAAAGGTACCTCGGTATATCGCTAACGGCGTGTCTTGTTAGGTATGGCTTCCAGGTATGGCATTGACAAGCCGTGGTTTTTTTTCTTCTCTCGTTCCGCAGTTGGCACCAGCTTCATCCCGTATATGCCGCCTGTCGGCTGTGGTGGTTCGCCCATCCCAGGTAGCCAGCTTTGCAGACCTGCGGCACATGAAGCAACTGATGCGGTTGTCTCCCCCCGTTGAAAGTGCCACTAGTAATGGCCAGAGTGCCATCGAGCACTGACGCGGCCTCTATCATTGGGGTGTCACATTTGTCGCATCCTTTTCAGCCAAATCTGCAACTGGGCAGTCGGTCAAACCGCGGCATCAGTAACAGCAATCGGCTTTCAGTAAATAAACCCTGCCCTCTCATCTCTTATTGTAGGATATTGTCACATCGTCGAGCCTATTCTCGGTGGCATCGTCTGCCGCTGAGTAAGGAAAGGAGAGGAAACATGGTATTATTACTTCCCAAATCTTAGTACCCGACTTTTTCCACCCCCAAGCTCAGCAAATATCCCGCGCCGCAACGGCGGATTAGCCGAGTGCATCCTCTTGGAATCATTTCCTCCTCAAACGGCATCTTGGGGTCGGTCAAACTATCAAAAGTCCAAGGCTCCCAACAACAACATATCCCCTTCCGCCCCATAACTATGGGATGACACTGCACATTCACACCTACATAGTGCCCGAGAAACTCTGACAGTCCGTAGATTGCGAGATTGCGGCAGTTGCTCCCTGGCCTCAACACTCAGCATCTTTGCAGGGGCTGACTGAGATGTGCCTTTCACCCATTTACGCGGACACTACTGGCAGCATGTGGCTTGTGCTACCACCCCAATAACATAAGCTGCAGTCAATTATGTTCACAACAGCTCAATTTGTCAGCAAACTGTCTGCTGGCATGCAACGCCGCCTGATTCACTACGCAGAGTCTAACTCTCGAAACACTCAACACCGTCGGGCGCGGCGTTTACACCCCTTTTTTGCAATAACTACCAACAACAGCCCTGCAGCACACTGGCATACTAGCAACACCGGTGCTTTCTACATGTTTGAAGAAGCATAGACACAACCAAGCAAAGTGTTGCACAAACCTTTGCAGCCTCACTACCAGCTTCCCAGAGCTGAAGAGCTTGATATTGAGTTTGCATGGCACGGATCTCAGCTGAGTGGGACAAACCACCAGCTTCGACGGCCAATCTCAGAAGGGCCCAGCTAACAGGTTCCCGGTGTGGTGGTCTTTGCGTTCCGCAATGCACGATGGGCAATTGACATGGAAACAGATTCTGCACTTGAACTCGGGCGGACCAAGGCTCCGGTTTGAACAATGTGCGTTGGGCTCGCACTGTCCGCCATGTCGCCGACCAAACGCCGGACCCCACGGCCGTGAGGAATTCGACACAGTACCATCTCCATCTCACACTCCAAGCTGCATCTTGGGCCCCGCGCCCCGTCGCCTCGGTCCTGGGGCGGGCGGACATTGGTTGTTCCCTTTTGGGTCTGGCATGGATTATCTCCGGCGCTGTCTACCTAATCAGGCCCCTAATCACCTCCATCGCCACCTTGCCCCTAAAATATCAATCCTCAGGCTGCTACTATCACTCTTCTAGTATGTGACGAACAACATCAAAACCACTCACATATCATCCCAAGGCATCAACATTTCAAACCTGAAATGAATCCCATCCAACCCCGTTCCTCCAAACGACATCCGAAGTAGGGAGAGCCACCACTCCCATTCAAGCAAAACATACCCCCGAAGGAACTCATCTCCTTCCCATCTCAGCCATTGTTTGTCCCTAGGACTCGACCTATCTTCTCCCCTAGGACTCACCCCGTCTGGCATCCCGGTCTCCCTACCTCCAACCTCACGTTTGTGGCGCCATCCGCTCCCTCTTCACCCCCCCTCCGCCCCTCCCTTCCAAGTAGGTAAGCAAGGCAAACATTCCACCTTCCAAGTCCCATCCCCCAGGTACCTAATCACCGGCTGATCCACACCCCGCCGGGATTGCTCCCCGTCGCCAAAAAGCCGAAAAGTGCCTGTCATCAGCTTGGTAATGCATGGTGCTTGGTGGCTTACACCACTGGCTTGCGGCTTGCACTGGAAACACGCATCGTGATGCAAACACGCGTTGCTTCAACGCCTTTCGCTTGTGGGAGCCAATCGCTTGAGTTGCTGGGAGTGGTAGTTGCTAGCTGTTGCTGTTGCCGGGAAGTTTTGACCGGAGACAATTGGGAACTTTCAGGCTCGAGGTGAAATCCGAAGTTATGCTTGTGTGATTGTGTGACGCGAAGTTGAATAGTGAAAGGGCTCTGTACGACGAGACCACATGAAGACTGGAAGCAGAGAGGATTGATCGGGAGAATGCGGAAGATGTTGTCGCAGTCCATGCCAGACTCATTTCACTATCTCGATTACGGGCTAGCAGACATTGGTCACACGAATACAGAACGTCAGTCGTTGAAGGGTACGCTGATTCTAACCAACTATTCACAGCCCGGAACAATGGAAATGAACCGACAACGTCTCAACCGAGTTCTAACCCACTCTTATACCACGCATCAAGACAGGTTCCTACCTCTCCCAAGCCTCAAAAACACACCTCTTCACCCCCCTCGCCCTAATCCCCGGAAACCTCCCATTCAGCGTCCCCTCCGGCACCTCAAAATCAAACACCCCCTCCTCAATCATGACCCCAAAGCCCGCCAACAACCCCTGCAACACCTCCTTCGGAAAGAACGGATACGCCTCCCGATGCGACGGCAACTCTGTAACCTCCCCCCGCCTCAACATCTCCAAGCTATCATACCCAACCTCAAACCTCCTCTCCTTCGCCCCTTCCGCAAATCTTACAAACTTCTTCCACGTGACCTTATCCCCAATAATATACGACTTCCTCTCCCACTTCTCATCCGAAGCCACCAGCGCAGCGACAAACCTTGCAATGTCCCATGTGTGCGTGAACACCGCAGGGACGTCCCCCGACCCGGGGATCGCAGCAGTGTCGTGCGCGAAATCGATCGCGAAAGCTAGCGGCTGGAAGTACGAGGGGACTTTTGGGGCGACGAAGTAGTCGAGGAAGAATCCGTTGAGAATCATGGTCGTTTCGAGGGTGGTGCTGGGGGAATCGATGGCCTTGATGAGGTCGAGCTTGGCCTGGCCTACGCCGGCGGGGAAGTGGGCGGCGATTTGCGAGGTAGGTTCGATGCCCCAGATGGAGGGGATGTAGCGCGTGGTGGTGGCGGATTGGGAGGCGGCGTGGAAGAGGGTCTGTTCGGGGACGGCGGAGGTTTTGGAGTTGGTGGTGGAGATGAGAGTGGTGATGTTGTTGGCTTCGAGGAGGGCGGCGAGGGTCGTGGGGTTGGTGTAGTCTATGGCGAGGATACGCGCGCCGATTTCTTTTTCTTTGGTGGGGGTGGACTGAGGGGGGTTAGGATTTGGGGAGGTGTGGGTTCAAAGAGGGGGATATGTACTTCACGGGCGAGGACAAGGACTTCGTTCTTTCCGTCGGCGATGAGGGCGTCGACGATGGCACGGCCGAGATGGCCTGTGCCTCCGGCTACTGCGACGACGGGCATGATGGTGGATTGGTTTGAGAGTTTTGAGTTTTGTGAAGGAGAAGGAGAAGGAGAATATGAGATCAGGTATCTGCCGATCTTGGTGAAAATCAGGGAGGTGTTTCGCCAATAGTTTGCGCTTGGCAATCCATCTCTCCGCTTTCAAAATGCTGCCGACGAAACCCACTTCCCCGCCTCGCCGCGTTGTGGGTCCCGATCCGTCGACACGGTAGCCCTAAAGCCGCGGCCGGGCCTGGAAGTTGATACGGGTCGAGGTACAAAGGCTCCGGCCAAAAGAAAGGAGGCTCTTGTGGAAGATGCATTATTACTGCCAACGAGACCTATGGCCCCTATTCCGAGAATGTCTAGCATGCCGTATCTTCAATACAGAGGATGCATTTCCACTGTTACGTCGTCAAGAAGGTTGCAATCGTTGCATGTGTTGCATGCAATGAAGAATCTGGAAGATATCGGTGATATAGGAAGGGAGATTTTGTTAGAGGGGCAGAAAGTGCGCACCAAAACCAAGGCGAATTTTGCAATCAGCTTAAAAACTTAGAGGCAGGAGCGTCCCAACTCACACTCACAAGGTGGACCCGCTTCTGGTCTCACAGTTTATATCTAGTAGAACAGCTCACTCCACTCAGTAGAGTGACAATTCCACTCAGTGGAGTGCTAATTTACGTACAAGGGGGCTGCTTAAAGAAGTCACACCGTAAGACCAGATGTATGAGCTGTGTCTTGTGGCGGTATTAGGCGACACATGTTACGCTACAGATCTCGGCTCCTGGCGGGCCCTCTCAAAACTCGGCAGGTGCGTCGTCGCCTGGCATATTCTATAACATCTGGTAGATTGCGGGCGAAACAAAGCGAATGCGGCGATACTCACGGTTTCTTTCTCAATTGACCAATTTTGGCTTGTGGTTCGTGTCAACCGTTGAGAAATGTCAATGCGGAGAGGCTTGGAGGGGCTGAAAAAAGGAAGAATTTCGGGCTTGGAAAGAGATGTGCCTGGCAGATGTAGAGGAAGGGGCGAGAGATCTGCCACATGACTGCATTCTCAATAGAGATTTGCACTGCACACACCCACAGTGAGCTCACGCCTCGAGGGTCAAGCGGGCAAGAGGGGGCATGAGTTGTTGGGGTTTCCAAGTTGACCCGTCACTGACCACCCCCATCTGACAGCTCTACAGTAGCTCATGGGAAATTGCCAGTCTCCTACTTGGCTGACAGGCTGCAGCCGTAAACACCCTAACTGAGATGACAATCACCACAGCTCACAAGTCGGTTCCTTCGCACCACACGCAAACGCCTCCTTGAAGGCCCTCGAGTTTGCTGTACTCCCCATAATCCTCCCCCAATTCGGCGCCCGCCCTGCCTGTTGCAAATGCAGCTTCAGCCCATCATCACTGATCAAGCCACACCAAACATTGTCAAACGCCAAGAAAAACAGCTGCTCATCCGTCCATTCCTCCAGCCCCGGCAGTGCCAAACCGCCCTCCTTATCCCCATCCAACTCCCGCCTCAGCAACCACGCATCATACGCAGCAACAATCCCCGCCGAATCCGCCTCGTTCTCCCCCAGAGTTCGCAGCCCATCCACCTTGTACCCCTTCCCGCTAGCATTCCTATCGTTCGCATACACCGTCATATTCCCAAACTGCTCGACAAAGCACTGCTCCCTCTTCTTATACTCCACCAACACCTCCTCGCTCCACCAGTCAACCAACCGCCCTGTCCCATCAAAGTTCCGCCCGGTTCTATCAAACCCGTGGCTAACCTCATGCCCCGCCACCGCCCCAAAAGCCCCGTAGTTGACCGCGCTCGGGAGATCCCCGCCAAAGACCGGCAACTGCAAGATACCAGCAGGGAAAGCAATTTCATTCGTGTCCGGCGCATAGTACGCATTAACCGTCACAGAATAAAAGTCCCCCCAGTTCGTCCTATCAGTAGGCTTCCCGAGAAGCTGGAAGTTCCGCCGCAGTGCCTGGGCCTGCGCGCTGCGGCCGTTGCTGAAGTGGCTGGCCGTTGTGCTTTGGCCTGAGTAGTGAGCCCGCAGCGATTCTGGGTCGGTCAGGTTAGGGTTGGAGGTCGGGTAACCAATCTTTTGGATCAGGAGGTTGATTTTCTCCATGGCCTTGGCGCGCGTGGGATCGTCCAGCCAAGGGAGGGTGTGGAACTTTTGGACGTAGGCGGCGCGCACGTCGGAGATGATTTGGTTGGAGAGATCTAAGTCGCGCTGGGTAAAGGAGCGCTCGGTGAAGAAACGCGAGAGGACCCAGCCAAGGTTGCTGCGTATAGAGGCGAGACAGGTGCGCCAGCGAGGGCTGGGCTCTGGGTCTGCGGTGGTGACGCCCTGGAGACGGTTGCGGAGAGTGGTGAAGGGTTGGAAGATCTCGTCGGCGAGCACGAGGCTTTGCGTGGCGAGGATGACGCGCCAGGTGAAGTAGCCTTCGATAGCTGAGCGGGGCGTGGTCTCGAGGAGCTGGTTGAGGTTGCCGGTGTACGCTTTGTCCCAGAGGAGGTTGCCTGGCCCGGGGGGGATGCTAGGGGGTGCGAGGGCCGCGTAGACCTTGGTGAGTCCGAGCCGGGGTGCAAGAGTGTCAGCTTCCGGAAAGGACGCTTTGGTGGCGAGTTCATAAAAGCTGGTCGATCTCGGCGGGTTGATGGCCGCGAGGTCAGCCTCAAACTTGACCAACTGCCTGGCTTGTTCGGTAAAGTTGGCTGTCGCAGAGCCGTTGCCGTGTACCGCCTGTAAGATACTGGCGACAATAGGAGCATACTCGTCCATCAGCATAGACGTGTTGGTGTAAAGATCCTGATTCGGCAGTGAAAATCCCGCTCCAGGGTTCAGGTGGACAAGCTGCACGTCTGGGCTGTCCAAGTCTGAGGCGACGTACATCAACACTAGTGAATTGGTGCCAATATGACTGGTAAACAGCAGAGGCTGCGACCAGTCATCACCGCCAAATGTCCTCCTGAGCTCATCAAGTAGGTTGGTAATAGGGGCTACCCCCAACTTCTTGAGTTCGTTCTCATCCATGCAAGTGTTGTACGCGAGCTGCATGGTCTCAAAGTTGTCTTGGTCGACCAGTGAGTGGACCGAGTCTCCGGGATACGGCCCCTCGACAATGGCCCGAAGCACCCCAGCGCTCTCCTCTTCCATCACCCTTATGGTCTCAATCGCTGTCTGCGTCGCTGGGATCTCATGACGCAGCCGCCACCCCCCGCACACCATTTCCTCAAAGTTGGCGCATGGATCGATCTTCTTGTAGTTTGGCGACAGGTTCTTCACAAAGTCGCCGGCGAGCTGTAGACACATGGGCGTCGTGCAGAGCGTCCGCGTGGCATTTTTGATGGCAACCATGGTGGCAGATCCGGGGCTCGTTGTTGACAGTGGGGATAACATGACATTTTGCATCCGCCTGCGGGAACCGATCTTTGGACATCGCTCACACCGATATACGTCCACTCGGGCCGGCCCCAATCGGCATTTTGGTTGCGCCGAGATGACACCCCAAATCAAAAACACTACCTGTTGGCTTGTCCTCACTGCCCGGGAAGGGCAGATGCGAAATAATGTTGGCGAACTCAGGATAAGCACCCGGATAATAATATTTAATCTATCCAAGTTAGCCTCCGCGACCCTATATAGCAGCTGCAAAACTAGCTTACCGAACGGCTGCTACTTGTTCTGTTGTCGTCGCCTTTGTCTAGGGTTGGACTCACGACGGCCAGCGGACCGTCAGGCGCGACTTGCCGAAGACAGCACAAGCCGAGCGACGACGACAGAACGAAGCAGATGCTCAACATGGGCTACATCTACCAAAACGCTGCCCTGACTATCGCCGCAGCCAATGAGCCGGGCAGCTGGGGGCGGGGGCTGTTTAGGGGAAGACATCCACTGATGGCCCGCCCCTGCCTTGTTCGATTCCAGATCGGCCAGCAATCACGCGAGGCCGTCTTTTGCCAACACGTCGCAAGCGTGCCATCGATACTCGATAAACGTCTTTGGATTTTTCAGGAACAGGTTCTCTCCCGCCGCACACTCGAATTTGGGCCAAACTATGCCGTCTGGCGCTGTAATGCTATGGACATGGCCGAGCCCATTCCCTTCAACATTCGCGATGCCGGTCAGGAAGTACCGCCGTGTCCCATCGAATCATCCATCAGAAATCTGCGTGAGTGGATCAAAAAATCAATAATACACAAGGCAACACACAAAACCCTGCTTCGCATCGATCTGGATATATGGCATGCCGCTGTAGCCCGGTATACGCACCGCAACTTTTCTGTTCCCGAAGAACAGTTCCAAGCTTTCTGCGGTGTAGCCACAGTGGTGTCGAATCTTTCTGGCGGGCGTAACCACGCTGGTCTCTGGGCTGACGACTTTGTGTACGGTCTAGCCTGGTACAAGCTGAATGCGGAACACCTAGGAAAAGCAAATAATCAACGACTTCGAGGTGTGCCATCCTGGTCGTGGGCTAGCAGACTTAATGGCCCCATTAGATACCTGCCGAGAGTATATTTTTCGAAGGACCAAGGAGAACCTCTGGCCAAGTTTGTAACCACGACCTTTGAGTGGGAGCAAGCGGTGATGACCGAGTCCAAGGTCGAAAGGCGGTTCACCTCGGTAAATGTGGAGGGGGAAATGCTCCGAATCCTGATTCGGCAATCTACAGCAAACAAAGGATCTTCTTCGAGCAAATGAATTGATGGCGCCTGGCCTGCTGCTGCTTTCAACTCGTCCAACGAGTATCAAAGACAGCTATTCCTCGACTCGGCTGCTAGCCACGACGAAGCAAGCAAGGGGCATTGTTTCTGTATGCCCTTTGTGCGCTTGGGAGGAAGCAACTTGTATTGGGGTTTGGGATTGGCGCTGGCCCCATGCAGTCAAGGAAAATACACTCGGGTAGGACTGATCGGGCTGGCTCGTGCGGGGATGGCTCAAGTACTGGGAGCAGTGCTGGGATACTTGTAAGGTCAAGCAGTTCTCCATTTACTAGCCCCGTTCGGGACTTGATACGGCGCTCATGTTCCGCCCAGCGCTACTTCTTAGTTGCTTCCATATATCTGACCGTGTTTAAACCGCATGCTTCATCAGTTGCGCCGACCAAGCTGAACTCTGAGGACTGAACACAAATAGTGGAATTGCAGTTACTGCGAGCCCAAGACCAGGGATTGAACGGGGTGCAAGACATTAGAGTTGGGGCTGAGGGAGAACTGAGGATGCGTGTCCATGGATGCGCTGTAGTGGGGATATATGGTCTCCGGCCCCGGAGGTCCTTGTGACGGAGCGGTTCGCAGGAATTTGGTGTACCTCCAGCCTCCAAATGTCGGTGTTAATTGACAGGGTTGGATTCTCCACGGGATCATCCGTGTCGACCACTCTGTCAGCGGCAGCCCTCGACGTCATGATTGCATCGCTGGTCCACTTCCTGGAAGTCGACGACCAGTTAGGAACCCACAATGGAGCTTTCTGCAGACTGTAATATTGTCCGATCCGGGAGAGTGCGAGGACCGTCATCCGATGCTCCGAGTCTTCCACGGTGAGAATATACCGAGCAG
>Ga0247780_1000508_pt1 | contig 35919 bp, 28 predicted proteins | sample UWRJL079202R5_FD_179927 | JGI IMG/M metagenome (GOLD analysis project Ga0247780, IMG submission 179927) | Plant litter microbial communities from Arlington Agricultural Research Station in Wisconsin, United States - UWRJ-L079-202R-5 | ecosystem: Environmental > Terrestrial > Plant litter >...
AAGGGGAGGAGGAGGGTGAGGGAGGGGGGTTGGGAAGGGGGGTGGTCTGAGCTAGGGGGAGTTGGGTACTCGTCGTTTGACTCCGAGTCGTAGGGCGTTTGGGGCGTGTCTTGGTTTTGGGGTGGTTCGGGTTCGGCAGTGGGGGAATTGGGCTCGGCGGCGGCAAGTCGGAAGGCGTCCTCGTATGGAGAGGGGTAGGGCGTGTCGGTCAGGAAGAGGTAGTCGGTCCAGAACCGGGGGGACTTGACTAGATGGAGGAGGGAGCGTGGGAGGGGCATCGTTACGAAGAGCTTTTGGGGGTTGCGCGCAGTGGAATGTTGCTGTTGAGAGATGGATTTGACCGCTCGATCTCTGAAAGAACGAAAGCTCAGGTCGCCTGTTGTCAGGTCTTGGCGCGGGGTTGGGAGCCAATCGCGTTGAAATTGAGCATCGTGGATCAGGCAGCAACGGCCCCTCTGGTTTCCCATTTGGGGTGCCAAATCTTTGAACGCCGATGGCCAGGCGCGAGTGTGGGCGGAAAATTTCAAACGGGAAAATGTCCATCATTGGCTAATTATTCGAGAAACTGTCTTCGTAACATAAAAATCGATTCATCACCCCCAATCTGGCCTATGCACTCAATCATACTTCCCGTCCGCAGGAAAATCTTCACGTCGTTCCACAGATCCACCTCACGCCACTGCCTCCCCGACACATCGTCACACACCGTCCTCATCCCATAGCGGATACCACCGGCAGTCTCTTGAATGCTATCAGCCACCTGCTCGCCAGTATCGGCACTACGGCCCTTGACCGTTCCCATGGCGGTGCGCAAGAGACGGGCGACCGAGAAGAAACTGTCATGATGGCGCACTGCGACACCTTTCGAGGCGTAAAATACGACGCCGATCGCAATTAGCTGACCGACGAGGATACCGGCAAGCACCCCTATTGCCCGCTCCCACTTGACTTCAAGGCAAGTGGTGATAAAGGGTTTCTCTGACGCGCCTTCCTCGCGCGTCACGCGCGGCAGCTGCTCCTCGGCACCCATGATGGCTAGGATAGGGAGCCGTGCTGCTATGTTCGCTGCGTAAAGCTCGTCTCTGGTCGTGACCGGAGTCTGGTACTGGCTTTCTACCACAGTTGGATAGGGAATGTTGCTCACTATCTGTGCCTCGGCTCCACTGTAGCTCTTGCAACAAACTTGAAGTTGTCGTCGTACACCCCTGCCAACCATATGGTCCCGCCCCACGCACCGAAGTTGAGCAGTACGCCGACCGCGTACAAAAGACTGGCCACAGGAAAATTGAAAAAGACGTCATGGTCTAGACCGGGCTTTTCATTGCGGTCCTTAAGGCAGGCTGTGCACTCGAAGAAGCTGGTATTCATTGTCTGATAATGCCTGGGCAGAGAGAGCGCTATCTTGTATGGGCCGTGGAGGTCTGACCGCGGCGGTCGCATAGTACTCATTAGCGTGCGACGGGCAAAATGGAATCGGTATCGGCCAGGCTTCTTACAGCTAGTGAGGCAAGCCGCGAGGTTATCTGGTTCCTCATAACCTGTATATGTCGTAGCCCAGACAAAGTCCGATACCAGGGAGAAAGTACTGTATTTCTGACGCAGTATGTGTAGCAATTGGGGGCTGATTGGCAGGGCGAGCAGTGTGCACTGTGTAGCACACTGGGCCAGGGGTGCAAAGACCTGAAGCCCACGACTAACCAACAGTTGCTCTGTCTTGGTAAGGCGCTCTGTACAGAGCAGGACATAAACCAGAGTAGAGTGCTTTGCGGCTTTGGGAAGAAACAGATATAGTAACAGAGCACGGGTATAACGGTACCTCCTGGGTAGATAGTATAGATACCATCACCGAACTCACGATGGAGCGTGGGGACCTTGGCTCCTTACGCTAGTAATGCATTATTCATTTGTATCTTATTGCCCAGAATTCCATTCTGTGCTTATAGCGACAGCGACCTACAGTGACAGTATACCACCGCCTGAGAGTGCTAGCCTTGATAATCAGTTTTCGGATTGCCCCCTTTGCATTGGTGTCCTGCCATAAAACTCTGCATTAACCGTGCCAGACCTCCACAGGCCTGAAGCCAGGTGTAGGTTGTATAAGAGCACCAGCTCTAAGGTTGGATCATTCTGACACAACCTTAGAGCAAAGGACGGCTTCCCCTTTGCAGGGCAATTTCACGTTACTAGCACAGGAATACAGCTAGGCTAAAAAAGCCCACTCTACCATTGCTTTCATGTTACAACCTGCACCCGAGTAGGTGCAAGCTTTAAGGCAGGACGCCTAGGGTGTTGAAAGTGTGGAACAAAGGTTGTACGTAAGGGCACGGGCAGTACTGATTATTATGTCGTTGCCGGCAGGTTTGCACCAAAGTCATAAACATAAGAAAAGAAACATGCGGTTTCCGAAGAGTCTCTTTTGAAAGTCCTTTGGAAGGTCAAACATGTCTCACCAACCACTCAAATCCTTCCTGGTACCCCTGATTCGTAACCACCGTGCACATAAACAGCTCCACCGGCCGGGGGACTTCCACCTCCTCCTTTCCATCCCTCCCGCCACTCTTATTCCCCCCCCAGACGGGAACCCCCATCACGTCCCTCAGCTCCTCCTCCGAAACCGCCCCAACAGCATCAATTTTATTCCCCAACACCAACACAGGTATCGCTCTCCTCCCCTCCCTAGTACTATCAGCCTCACCCCTTGGCCCCTCCCTCTCAAACTCTCGCAAAACCCCCCAAAGATCCCCTAGCAACGCCTCCGCCTTACCAAATCGCTCCCTATCCGCGGCATCCACAACAAACACAATTCCATCCACGCCAACATCCGTAAGGGAGTCCCGCCACAACTGCCTGATACCACCTGGGTGGTCACGATAGCGGAGCCCTCCCAGGTCAATCGCATCCAGTAATAGATGTTTACCGGTGGTAGTGGTTAATTGGATGTCAGTCCAAGATGCAGATGAGAACGCGCTACCCGAGACAGGGTCATAGCCTGGGTTTAAGTTACGCATGCGGTGGAGGAGGGTGGTCTTTCCGGTGTTGTCTAGGCCGGTGATGAGGAGGGTAACGCGCTTGGGGCGGGTGGTTGACTTTAGGAGAGAGGAGGAGAGGCATTGGAGGGTTGATAGGGCGGAGGAGAGGATGGAGGTCATTGTGATGTGGGGGCGGGAAAACGGGGTTGTCGGCTTGGTGCGCGCCGATCGCCGAAATGGGGCTTTTGCTTTTGTATTTTCGACTTAAGGCCCACGTCTCTTGAGTTTATGTGTTTTGCAGAGAGAAATGGCTGTGCATGTCTGCCTTGATGTTGAGAGGATTGCCTGATGTCGGTCTTGCGAGGAGTCGGGATATCTCTCGTCCGATTTTGCTCCGCCACTCTACACCCCAGCTCACGGAGAGGCCACCAATCACACCCACGTAAAAGTCGAAGCACACAGGGGGTGACCTGCAGGTCATGATGCGGGTGGCTCAGACTTGCGATGCACGGGGATTGGTATGAGCCGACAACTCAAAGGAATGTACAGCCATGACGCCATTAGACAGTACTAAAAAAACATTTCAACCCCCTACCCACTACCTTGAAGTTCGAACCATTCCTTCGATTATACCCGAGACTCGGATCGTCTCCCCCTGAACCACCGCCCAAGCAGACTCAACCAGCTTCGACCTCGGTGTTTCTCCTCGCCCTCCCAAACCAAGACCGGTTTCGTCCTCTCCGCTTGTAGTTCTCTTTCCATACTGGCAACTTGCTGTTTTACTGCCGCCAGGACCTGTTGGGTGTCCCGCAGTCGCTGTGCTAAGTCCGCGTTTTCCGCCATCACACTGGTATTCTGCGTGGTCGCATCCTCCAACTGACGCTTCAGCTTGGTTATTTCTTGCTGCAGTGTCTGACGCTGCCCCGACGCTAATGACAGTTCGGCGTCCGTCTCCTCTTTAAGACTGTCATACTTGGTGTTTGCCGCAGCCAGTTGGTTCTCAAGGGACTGAACCTTGTCGTCCCGGTCTTTCTCAGCTTGTTGGACAAGAATCTTGTATCCCCGAGCTTGCACTTCCAGGTCCGTCGCCGATTTCTCCTTCAGCCGAATGGTTTCAGCAGTATACTGGAAGTGCGCTGCTTGCAGTTCGCGGTCTTTTTCTCCAGTGAGTTCCTTGCGCTGCGCCGCCAGACGACTCTCCGATTCTTTAACCATGCGGTCCCTCACGGAAGTAAGAGTATCAGCCTGTTGTCTCACCCCCGCTAACTCGTCCTTGGCGATTGCTCTGTCTAGCTCTACTTCGGCTAGACGAGCGTTGAGACTCTTAATCTCAGATGATAGATTGGAAATCTTTGTCTGCGCGTCGCCGAGCTTCTTTTCGACGTCCTGCTTGGCGGTTGTTTCTTTGTTGAGACGAGCAGTAAGTTGCGTTTCTGAAGACTTGAGCATCTTGTTCTCAAGATGGAGTGCGTCACGGTTGACAATGGCACCTCCCAACAAGGAAGGGGGCTTGACATCGTTCGCCTTGAATGTGAATGCTGGTGGTGGAATCGGAGAGTCGACGGGAGGAGCAAACGTGAAGGAGTTGTTCTGAGAGGTATTTTGCGAACTCGGCGGTGTCGGAAGGCCGAAAGTGATAACGGGTTGCGAATACTTAATATGCTTTGTTTCGGGTGTCACAGGGCAGGTTGGCAATTCCGCTTCGATCGCTACGAGCTCATCGACTTGCTCCATCCATTTCTTAGCGAGGTCGTTCTTCTGGTCGAAGTGCCAATCCCTACAAAGGCATAGTTCGGCCAGTTCAGTGAGATCTTGGAGGGTGACTTGGGCGACCGGTTTCCTTCCAAGAGATGGAAGCTTCTTTTGGACTTCGATGCTGTCAGCATTGTCACGCCGTTTCTTCCATCCGCATCGTTGGCCCCATCGTTCAGGGCTGCGGTTGGTGCCAGAACATTGGATCCCTCCTTCTTGTGCGTTGCCCCTGATGCGCAGAAGCGCGTCCGGACTCCACTGCGCCGTCATGGTCGTGGTTTTGTGCAATGCCAAGCCAAATGCGTCCTGCACTGCAATTGAACGAATTGAACCTTTCTCAGGGCTGCGGACCTGAGATTTTATCATGATCTGAGACACCCTGCAACTTGACTTCGCCCCATTGTCTTCTGCGCTCGGGCCCCCCATTATGCCTGCCATTTAGCCGTACTACTGAACAGGGCTGGTGGTTGCCCATTGGGTTTCGCCGTTTTGGGGAGACATGATTGGCCCACAAGCTCTGAGGACGAGCACTGCCGCAGCCACACTTGGGCCTAAACACTTGGCCAGCGTGCTAATCCAGGGATGACAACCCGCTTAATGCCCCTGAAGGGCGTCGCTTTGACCTTCACTTGAGACGCGTCTCATTCCAGCGAAGCGCGCGTCAAGACGGTCCGAAGACCTCTCGATGCGGAACCTGCTTAAGGTGCCTAGGTAATTTATGGCACTGAGGCAAGTGGGCCACCCATTGGTAGCTCACTGTTTGATATCCCCGAGCCCCCAAACGGAAACCCCATCGTCAACGCAATCAACTTGTGGGCTCTTGCACCAAAAGCAATTTGATCGCAGCCTAATTCACGTGGATGACAAACTTATCTCTCAATCATACCACACAGCATTCGCAAAACACTTCCCACCCCGTGACTGCTTCTCTATCGACCCTTTCCCCTCCGCCAATCTTAAACGCCCTAATAAACCCCTTTGTACCGGCCTGTCTCCCCCGGTTCGTCGCTCATAGGTATCCCCCACTAGCCGAAACCATCACCTCATCCGACCAGTACGCCAAGAGATTCAACCCCTGCTTAATCAACGGGTACGCTGTCCACCCCTCGCGAGGTGTCCCGTCTTCCCGTCCACCTGTACTGCGCGAGCACATTCGCCCCCTCGAGCGCAACACATAGGTACCCTCCCTTCGGATGCGTCGCCGCGTGCCGACCCGGAATCGCATCTACTAGGCCGAGCTCGCTGGTGGTATTGTACACGGAATAAGTCCAGATGGACTTGCCTCGGGTGTCGACGACGTAGAGGAAGCGTCCGTCGGAGGAGAGAAACATGCCGTGCATTAGAGTGGCGTTGAGCCCGGAGGTTGTTGACGTGTAGGGGATGTCCTGCGCGACCGAAACTAGGGCCCCCGTGGCGGGATCGACGCGAAGGACGCTCCCGCACGTGGGACCGGCGCCGTACACGGCGTAGGGTGGTGTTGATGCGGCGACGGAGTGCAGGCCGGAGGGCCCATTGTCGGTGTTGGGTCCGGGTAAGGGGGAGATGTCGTTACCCTTTAGGGGAATGGCTGCCGAGGGGGGTAGAGAGAAAGAATTGTGGGCAGTGAAAGAATACCACGCGCCAGAGCCAATGCCGCTGCTGTACGAGGCCTTGCGCTCGTGCGAGAGTGTGATCCATGTGTGCGTGTCCGATGCGGAGATGTTGGCTGTCAGTGTCATGGCGAGGGTGGCATCGTCGAACTCGAGGGCGTAGATGGACCGTTCGGAGAAGGTGCTAACAAAGAGGTGGTGCACAAGGCAGTTCTCTGCACTCTTCGTCTGGATCAACATGCATACCAAGCCATTCGTGAAGACAGCCACGCCCTTACGCAGTGGTGGGATAAGTGGCCGAACACAGGCGCTAAGCAACCTGTCATCAGCCACCAGGAACGTTCGTTGAGCCTTGAGAACGGATATACTTGGTGCAAACGCAAGCAGCTTTCTGGCGGTACACATCTGTGCGTGCGACTGGCCGCCTGGGATAATAGGATCGAACGTCAAAATGCCATGAAAAGACTTGTCAGCTCCCCTGCGCCAAAAGTTGGTTTGGCGTATCGATTGGGCCATGTATAACCCGTCGTACAGGCAAGAAATCTACCCAATCATACCCCTAATGCAACGCTCGCATGACACGTGAGTCAACGCCTGGTTTTGACATTGCTACCCAACCGTCAGAGGGGTCATGTTTGCAATGAGCTCTCAATCTAGGTTCACCTACCTACTACCAAACTGCTAAGACACTAGCCCGCAAAGATGATGCAGTGCCCGCCCCGGCCACGCACGACCTTTAAAGATGCTCTTCTCCCAGAGGTTCAGGAATTTCTGCTGGAAAACTCTCCGCTTCAACTCGACGACCGCCCACTGCCCGACGATGGCCGTCCTCAAATGGAACTAGGAGGGTTCCCCACTGGCAACACAAGGAGCAAGGCGGCCCTGAAGAAAGCAAACATTTGGTTAAAGAGATGCCTCGAGGGGCATAAACTGTGTGCAGGCATTACGTTGGGATTGGAATGTGGCGGTCCGAGGATGCCAAAGCGTCTACTTGTCATCGATAAGGGTCCGCTTTTAAGGATCCGTCTTCTGAAAGATGCGAGGATCCTTCCACCGCAGCAGTACGTCTGTTTGAGCCACCGCTGGAGCCAGGCCACAGAGGTTTCGAGCCTTACTCGCGACCGGGAAACTGCTTACGAAACCGGAATCCCAGACGACAGAGTTTACCCCCTGGTGCGTGATGCTGTGGAAATTACTTATCGTCTTGGTTTCAAGTACATTTGGATAGACTGTTTTTGCATCTGTCAAGACGATCCGGACGACTGGGCTGAGCAAGTTCTCGAGATGGACACCATATACGAGAATGCTGCGGTCACGATTTCGGCTTTATCAAGCAATACGGACCCGAAGCGGGGTATCTTCGCCAAAGTACCTCCAAGCATGGTGACGGGGTGGAGGCCTGAAGGAGAAAAGTCTGCAGAGCGGCTACGGGTTAACGGGCAACACCCGTTCTATCTCAGCCTCACCAACGACCAAAAGCTGAAGGCTAATAGCAACGCGGACGGGTTTCCCCTCGTCGAAAGAGGGTGGGTTTATCAAGAACGCCTGTGTTCCCGCAGGCTCCTACACTTCACCGATTACGAACTGGTTTGGGAATGCAAAGAAGCGCTTTCTTGCGAGTGTCGAATCGATGAACGACAGTGGAGCGACGTGAAATCGCGCGGCCAACGGGTCTTTGGCATGGACTGGAAAGACATCGTTACGGAATACCGAGCCAAAAAGCTTACAGATGAGAGAGACTGGCTCCCTGCTTTGTCGGGGATCGCTAGGCGATTCGGAAGCACGCACAACTGGACTTATCTGTCTGGTTTGTGGCTTGAGCAGCTGCCGGAGCAACTTGATTGGATACATTCGACCGACTTGGACAAACCCGAGATGTGCCGTGGTCTGCTTAAGCACCGTCGAATCCCATCGTGGTCCTGGATATCTGTACCTGGTCCAGTCGAATTCGCTAGCCAGCCAGCTCACAAAACGGCTAGGGTCATCTCCCACAATGTTGTTGTGGAGGGCGTCAACCCATATGGAGACCCAACAACAGCCACCTTAGTCATTGAGGGCCCCTGCATCTCCGCAACAGTGGAAGAAAAACTTGACAGCCATTGTTTCAAGCTGAGAGTGGGGGCTAGGAATGTCCTCCTCAAAGCAGATGACCCCTGGAATGACTCTGGGTGGTTTCCATGGGACTTGCTAGGCAAGGGAGCTGAGTTTCTGGTTCTGATACTTAGTGTGAGCGAAAAGCCTGGTCGCTTCGAGAGCCAATCCTTCGGCCTGGCGCTTTCTCAAGTGAGCCAGGCTCAAGACGGGGGGGCTGTTTGTTATCGGCGCGCTGGCGTGGTCGATGAGCCCCTTATGGGGATTGCATCCTTGGCCGATCTACCGCCTGTTTGGAGGGTCTCGCTTATATAACTTGCTTTAGGTAGCGCTGGGGCAGTGGAGCTGGAAAAGCAGATTGAAAACGAGGTCGAGGTAGCCAGCTAGGGACGAAGGCTAAGGCCAAAAGAACGGGGACACCTGCTCCGTGTTCTCTCACCGCGGACGGAGATCAGTTCACTGCAGGACACGGACTGGGGATATGTGCCCCTCTCCGCAAGCCACGGTCTCAGCCCTGACCGAATGTTCAGCGCTCAATCCAAGTCTTCCCTCCCCACACCCAAGATGACCAACTGCCCGACATTATGTCCGAATCTCACTTTCCCTTTCTATACTTTATACACGCAGACGGCGATGCCGTTTAAACTGCTCGACAAGTTCAAAAGGAACGGGAACGAGGCAGCACCTGCAGCGTCATCCGCCCCACCTTGTGCAGTCAAGGCCGTTTACTGTCAGAATCTAGCACTTTGGGGCCAATTATTGTGATAGTTGTTAATTAATTGCGTTGTTATTGTTGACAACTGCGGAAGTCTCTGGCTTCCAGGGGCCTCTGTCACCAAGCCGACTGCTTCCGCTGATGGCCCCCACAGCCCCATATAAGCTGACATTTACACCCCGAGCCCAGGGAGCGAATGCATTGCCGAGTTCGTCACCCCGCCCAGCCCACCCGACCTGTCAAGAAATGTTGCCACTGACAAACTCAGCTTCGGACCCCAGCGGCGCAGGAAGCGTTGCTCCCCCGTTTCCATGCGGATCGTTGACAGTCTGGCCGTAGTCGCGGTACCCGCTCATACCGGCCCCGCGATCGCCGGTCCACTCCGCTGCCGTTCTACACCCTTACCAAGGATCGAGACGGCAGAATGCACAAGATGCTTGAGACGGATACGCCGGTTGCCACCCACGGCACACGCGCCAGTTGGGGTTTCCTCCTGCTTCTTTTGAGGCCCAGTTCTCGTCCCTTGTGCTCTTCGTCTAGCTCATCCCCAGCTTGCCCGGCTCGCGCATGGAACGCACAGAGAAGGTGAAGAACGTGTGGCGGAACCACCAGCGTCTAAACAGGAGCTCGGCGAGTTCGACGCCGTCGAGGGTGGCTGTTGAGGGCAGCGCGGTGCCTGGCGGATTGAAGGGCGGCGTGGAGGTCCAACGAGTGGACGCTTTCCTGTGCCTGGCCTGCGTTGGCAAGTTCAGCCCGGGTGCGGGAAGGGATTTTCGGTGTAGAGGGGTAGAATCCCATGTAGCGCACGAATCAAGTGGTTGGCTGTTGAATCGGGTAGTCATCCATGTAGTGGAGGAAGGGGTTTGTACTCCAGCTATCATCTGGCTCTGCCCACACATGACGCCCTTGTTGTGTGGCGCATCGGTGCTGGGGGCCAGGCGCAAGCGCGGGGCGCTGAGGCTCAGCGTCACGCTTCTTGTCTTGTCACTGAGTCTCAAGGTCGCACTGTCAAGTGTCGAGGATGGCCGAGCTTCGTAGAACTCTTCGGAACCAGAATTCGGCACAAGAGACGAGAACCGAGCCTCAAAAGACTTCGCTTGGTTCGGCGGGCCACGGGCAGGCTCGAGAAGGTTCGGTAGAGAGGGGCCTCGGCAGCTGTCGAACAAGAGGGAGATTGGATTCCGGAAGGCCTTGCTTGCATCTGGAATTCCCCATCACCTGCCGCGTCTGTGGTCACGCAGATTGCAGCCCAACCCTCGCGACCTTCATTGCGCAAAACAACATTATTTTGGGGATAGAGAGGTTTACTGAAGAACCGTGGAAGGAATGGAGGAAACACCGGACTGGGGTGTGAGTCTGGAAAGTAGCAAACATTTGATCTAGGAGACATGGACTTTGATGGCAAGAAGCTTCAAATCCCTCAGCTCACCCCACAAACCCTAGCGCTTCACCGCCTTGGATGACGGACTCCGCGTATTCTCATCAACCGGGACCCTCAGCAATGTGATAGCACTGGCTGCCCTTGGGGATCTTATGACCCAGGATATCCAGATCCTCCGCCGCCTCCCTGACGATGACAAATGGGCGTCAATCGCCTCGCCTTCTCCACAACCGCTTCGAGATACGGTACCTTCGCAAGACGCAACTCCCCAAACGTCGGCGGACGGTGCTCGTCAATAGCCTGGGGAAATGCCACGTATAGCCACTCGCGAAGCCGCTTCCGGGTGTGCGGATACCTAGTGGGATACTTGTTGACCCACGCAAGCTGTGGTAAAAAAAAAAACGGACTCCAATGGTAGTGGAAATGGGGTGATGTGGCTTGCGCACATGTAAGACGGAGCTACAGAGAACAGTTGTCGCATAACATACCCTCACTTGTCGCCGGTGATACCCAGGAGGCCGATTCTGCCGAAAATCTTGTCCGTTTCTAGCACTTTCGCCATGCGGTCCTTCAACTCATCAAGCGCCTTCTCCGCTCAAGACTGACAATCAAAAGATTTTTTTCCTATCTGCATCACAAGAAAACCTGTGCTTATAATACCGTATACCCTACACCATCGCCAGCCCGAAAGGTCCCATCCTAGATCTCAGCAGAAAAGGCGGCCTCTTCAAGACAGCATCGTCATACCAAAACCTTAGTTTCTCCATTCACTCTCATTTTCGGGGCTATCCTCACGCTTAGTGCGTCAACCCCATGGGGTATCCTCCGTCGTGTCACCTCCAGTAACACGGACCGAATCCCTATCATCGCGTTTGGTGCGTCGACCCCATGGCGTATCATCTGTCCATGGGGTATCATCGTCATCGCGCTTAGTGCGTCGGCCCCAAGGGGTATCTTCCGTTCCGTCTCCAGTGATTCGAACCGAATCAGCATCATCCCTGGGTGCGATAGGAACTACGCTGCGGCCGCTAAAACGCGGGTTATCGATGAACTGCTTTGTGTTGAGGCCTTTGGGCTGGGCCAGGGGTGCGGCTGTTCCTAGAGAGACGATCGAGTAGCAGGCAAGCGCCAGGACGGTATTAACGAGCTTGACGAGCATGTCGTTAGAAGTTCCTGCACAGAGTGTAACGAATACAGCGTCTTAGATACAAAAATTGCAGTGTTGGTCCTCTGGAAGATTGCTTTGTAGGAAGTTAAGGTAAGCCAGCTCGGGAACAGGCTCGACACATATATCTTATTGTTGACATCCTAATTCGGACAAGCAAGCCGGCGTAACTACACTCCGATGCGCTGTCAGACCTTCAGCCGCCAAATATATCGGCCACTGCCCATGTTAAAGTTGCAACCGGGAGACTCGTCTTGGCTCTGCAGTCGCTCTTCTAAGTCTAGGCTCGGGACTCCATTGGTCGGTGGGGAACAGATGAGCCGCCGCGTCTAGTCCCCCTGCGTATACGAAATACGAAGGTTCCAAACAGGTATCACCCTGGCCAGCATGCAATGGGCCACTCTGCCTGTTTGGTCAACCGTCCAGCAAAACATCAGGTTCCTTTGTAATCTTTATACAATGCTCTTATCAAGCAGGCCCTGTCATTAAGGTATAAGTTACTTGAAATAATAATACAGGGCTTATATAGAGTAGTCTGGAATTATGGGGGCCTACGTTAAGGCATTATTTCCTACCCTACCAAGTCCAAATGGTGATGGAAACTAACGAGCAAAGACATCTAAAGCCTCCCTGTCCCAACTCTCTTCTTCCATCAAGCCTTTCAAAATCTTCGTCATGGTGTCACAATGCTCCTTCACCTCGTCTACACTCATCTGCGCCGTATCCCACGAAGCAACAAACGACAAGTTAGCCGAATCCAACATAAAGGCATTCCAAAATAGTCCACTATACTCGTTAGCAGTCAGATACTGCCTAAAGCTTGAACGGGGCAACTCACCAATCAGGCCAATCCCACCTCCCGACTGCCTTTAAAGCCGCCTCTGGCTCCCCATCTCCCATCATGGCAAGCGTCACATCCCAAACAAAGCACTGCCTCCTCCCTACACCCTCTGCAAAAATCCCCTCTTCCACCCCCAAGCCCTTGGCCACTTCTTCCCACGGCGCCTGCACGAAGTTCTCCACCTCCCGCGCCTCAACCACCATCCGTTCCACCAGCTTGCCCACGCTTTCCCCTTTCTTCACGACCTCCAGAAATTCCACCGCCCACTCCATCATAGGCCCGTCGACACTACCTGGCGGCGGTAGCCGTTCGGCCATCCATTCCAGCACAAACGGCCACCTCCGTCCGACATATGCATTCACAAACGCCGCGTACCTTTCGCCCGTCCGCAGCACGTTGAAAATGGCAATGGCCGTCCTCATAATCTCTTTTGGCCTTGCCCCAAACCTCTTTCCGAGCTCGCCGATTCCAGGGAGCGAAATGATGCGCCTAACACGCGCAAACTCGAACTTGGCAGCGTTTTCGGCCGTCCATCCGCCCGAGCTGCTCCATACTTGGTCGCGGACCTTGCTCCGTTGGCAGGTGGGCGAGACGACGTCCGGGTCGTCACTGCCCATGTGCCAACCCGGAGCGCGCTGCGGGGGCCAGAGAATGGAGGGGAACCGGGAGATGCCCTGGAGGCGGCGGATGTTTTCCTGGACTGCGATCTGGGCGGGCACGCTGGCCGCGTAGTTTGCGAGGAGTGAGGTATAGAGCGCGAAGGGCGTGAGGGGAGGAAGCGGGAGAGAGGGGTTGGTAAGCTGTCGGGAGAGGTCGTTGTGGAACGAGTTTATAGAAAGGGCGTCAAAGACGGAGTGGGAGTAGGTTGCGAGGATGTAGGATGTTGGTTCTGGGCCAGGGGACGTGGGCGGAGTCTCGGAGAGGAGGAGGAGGAGGAAGCGGGCTGTAAAAGGAGAGCTGTGACTGGCATCTGAACCGCTGGTCGCTAGAGGGAAAATGTCTGTGCCAGGAGGCAAAACCTGAATTGTGCTATTGAATAGGGAAATGCTGGGTTTGAGCACGACGTGGAAAGGGTGCTGGGTCGATGGGTGGTGAGCGATGAGGGTGCGGAAGATAGGGTGCGCGGCTAGGGTAGATTGGAGGGCTGCCTGGATGTTAGCGGTGGAGAAGTGGGTGCGGAAGAGGATGCGGGTGTGGTAGCTTTGTGGGCGAGGACCAGCTGCGAGAGAGTGGAAGTTCTTTTTGATGGGGAGGATGGATTCGAGGACCGACGGGCCGAGGCCAGCGGCCGTGATGGCAGATATGGCAGCTGGGAGCAGACCCGAATTTGCGGTTGTGTCCTGAGCCGTCGGTGGCCCGCCGCCGTGGGCGGATCTGGATGTGGTCCAAGAGTGCTGTGCACTTGTAATACCTCCAATCGCTGGCTCGGAGTAGAAGTTGCCCAATTCAACCGGGTTCACACCCTCCGCTGGCAGGCCGTCCACTGGCCTTTTATGTATAAGAATGGCCTGCTTCGCCAGGGTTTCGTCGTCAACTAATAAGTCGTCAATGTAAATACGTCTTCCGAGGGTCTGGAAAACTCGATCGCAAAAACGAAGGAGGGTGATGCTGTCGGCAAACATTGACGTGCTGTCGTGCAGGCCGGGCTTTTCTCCGACCAGGTCTTCCCAGATAAGAGCGAGCTGATCAGCGAGTTTGAGGACGCTTGGAGAGAGGTTACCGATGTCCACTACCGAGTCTTGGTCGATATGGTTTCTCTCATTGGCCGCGTCTTGAAGAGATCCCGACGACTTTTCAAGAGGTATCGCTCTAACCTTTTGGGTCTGAGGGCCCCCCTCGATGTCAGCCACATTTTCGTGATCCCCTCTCGCGGACAGGGACAAATCCTCATCCAAAGTTGCTTCTTCAGCAGACGGCTTAACGGGCATCCTGAGCTTAAGAACCGCCTGCTTCAGAGCTTCCTTCTTTACTTTCCCCAACGATGTCATCGGAAACGCCTCCATTCCAAGTTCCCACAGCGTATACACCCCATCGAGCGCATACATAGGGCCCAATTGGCGGACTTTCATCACAACATCTTTCGTCGATACCTCCTCCGGCAACTTGACAACTGCCACAGGCACCTGTCCCGCCAACTCGTCAGGAACTCCAACCACCTGCGCCAAGACGCCATCAAGTTCCTGAATCGTCGTCTCAATCTTGATTGGGGAGATATTCTCGCCGCCACGGATGATGAGGTCCTTGTATCTTCCCATGATGTAAATAACACCATCCTCATCCATCCGAGCCTGGTCCCCCGTAAAAAGCCAGCTTCCCGCCCCGTCAACATAGAAGGTCTCGGGCTCAACTCCATGCAGGTACTCTGTGATGACTGGCGGCCCACCGATATGGAGCTCCCCAACCTCGCCGCGCTCCAAGGGCTTCCTAGAGCCGGGGGCGCAGATCCGAATATTTACGCCGGGCAGTGCCTTTCCAACCCCAGCGTGGTACCCGTTCTCAGCCGCAAGCAAAGGATCCGTTCTCAGCCAGCTGATGACTGGGGCGCCTTCGCTCATGCCGTACGCCTGCACCGCATGAGCTGCACCGAGTCCGTCGAGACAAAGACCAATGTCTTCGGGCGTAATGACGGTCCCGCCTATGGTGACAAGCTTGATGTTGAGCGCCTCCTTGCCAGGGAATGCCGAATTGGCAAGTAGACCCTTGACCAGCGTTGGGACGGCCGACATAAAGGTGCACTGCTCTTGAACTAGAGCTTGGAGAGTTGCCTGTACATCAAAGGCCTTAGAGGGGAAGACGACGGCGTTTCCGAGGCGCCAGGCACGGATGGCGTTGTTGACAGCAAAGATGTGAGATACTGGCGTGTGGACAAGCCAGCGGTCAACGATCGTTGGGTCTTGATTAGGGTCGTATTGGTGAGATTGCGCGACGAGGCTCGTGTGGGTGTGCGGACATCCCTTGGGGGCATTGGTGGTTCCGCTTGTGAAGATGAGAAGAGCTGGATCAGCGGGAGAAGCACGGCTCGGGCTAGGAGTTGACATTTCGTCAAGTGCGGTGAAGTCATTTGTGAGGATGCCGTTCAGTTGCACCCAGCCTGGCACAGGGTCTCCGGAGCACTGGATTCTAACGAGGTGTTCGATCTGAGCCGGCTTTAAACTCAAGGTCTTCGCCGCCTCTGTGTCTTGAACGACGATGATGGTCGGATTGGCGCCCTCAAGGAGCATCTCGGCATCGGTGTTGAGCGAGCGCGGATCAAGCGGAACGAATACAGCCCCTATCCTGGCGGATGCCCAGAGAAACAAGCTCCATTCTGCGGAATTCCACAAGAAAGCCGCGACTCGTGATCCTGGGTGGCAGCCGTTGTCTCCGAGCCAGTTTGCCAGGGTGAGAGATCTACGATAGAGGTCCCCATAGCTCCAGCACAAATATTTGATCGCTTGGTTTCCCGTTTCGGCGCCTAGATCGTGCTGCCACATTGACACAAGGGCGTCGGATTCAGGATGGGTTGCTGCGGTGGAAGAGAACAGCTGCCACAACGTCTTGTCTAGGCCTTCGATTATCTCACCGAACGTTTCGGAACGAAGTGTTTGTGCTAACTCCATTCTGGTTGCTTGTTGGTTAGATATGGCCGAGATGGCTGTCGTTGGGGTATACACTTGGCGAAGACGGAGCCAAGTAACCCTAAAGAACCGAAGACTCAGTGATAGAAGGGAATTCGGGCTTGGTGTTTTCGAGTGCCTAGGTAAGGGTAATCGCAACGCTTATGGAGGGGACCGAAATACGGGATGCTTGGCGGAAATGCACACCTATTAGTTGTTTTTTTGCCGCCGCAGTCGCAGCATTGGTTCAAGTTTCCATCTTGCGCGGTAGACGAAGACAGAAACCATACCCAGTTGTCCAAGGCCCCATACCCAGTTGCCCCAGGCCATCCAGCCCGGTATTGGCCCTGATGTTTCACCTCAGACGCATGACCCGGACTCGTCTTGCATTCGGTACCAAACTTGGCGGATGTATTGGACCGGTCTGCATGTCAGCAACAAGCTGCAGCTCCAAGCAGTAGCGGCGGCTTGCCCGGCCCAATTGAAGAGATCGGCGATAGGGCAAAATCAGGTTATCAAACACCGAAGGGTAAATACCAAGACCGGGTCGGTCCGGTGCAGATGCGGGCTTAGCCACGATGTAACCTGAGGTGGCCGTGCAAAGTGCGCTCAGGGACGCATGCTTGGTCCAACTTTGCGACCACAAGGAAATCGAGGCATCTCGGCGGGCGCCAGCAAATCAGCTCTTGAACTAAGCGAATACGCATCGACGAAGGGGCAAGAAGGGGTGGGCACTCCGTAAATAGGTCTGTAGCTCCGTAATCGCTGAATATCTTCCTACTTCGAGGCGGCAGTCGCAACGTCGTATCAGAGCTGACGTAAGGTTTCTTCGAGCTGCCCCGGGGAGTATTTGGCGCTATTTTCACTTTGAAAATGGTCTAGCCACGCCTAGTCTGACCCTCGCCTTTCCGGATTTTGTGGATACATAACTCTTCCCGCCTGGTCCCTTATCGGAAATCATCATCTCATCAATTCCGCCCAGAACCTTGTCGCTACATACACTAGCCGCCAGTACGCCGCAAATCATCACCATCAACATGTCTTACGCCATTCTTACTCTCAAGACAATGATGTCCCTCCTACCTTTCCTCGTCTTCCTTTTCCTTGTGGTATCCCGAGCCCGGACCCATTTCCGCCGCCACCGCTTCAAAGCCTACAATGGCTGCCGCCCACTGAAGTCGATAACGCGCACACGCGAGCCCTTCCTCGGCCTAGACCTAATGCTCACGGCCCTCCGCCGCGCGCGCGCCGGATACTACAACCGTTTCAGTGCGTCGCGCTTCGCGGCGCACGGGACCACCTTCTCGACGCGCCGCGCCTTTTTTGAGACGCTACACACCATCGAACCCGAGAATCTCAAGTACATGCTCGCAACGGGCTTCGACAACTACAAACTGGCGTCTCTACGCGTCAAGGCCATGACGCCGCTCTTCGGGACTGGCATCTTCACGACCAACGGCCCGGCTTGGGCGCACTCGCGGGCGATCCTGCGGCCGAGCTTTACACGGCAGAACATGGCGCCGCTCTTGACCATGATGGAGAGGCATTTTCAATTGTTTCTGGGACATGTGCCGGGCGATGGCGAGGTATTCGATGTGCAAGAGCTGTTTTTCTGTTTCACAATGGACACGGCGACTGAGTTTCTGATGGGCGGGTCGACCAACACGTTGGACAACGAGAGGAGGAGTGATAAGGAGGAGGCGTTTGTGCAGGATTACATGGCGTGTTGCTTTGAAGCGGTGCGGAAGATTGCAATGGGTCCTTTGGGGATATTGGCGGTTACCCCAAGGAGGATCGATAAGGCAAGGGACCGGGCGTGGAGCTATGTCGACCGGTTTGTAGATGTGGCCCTGGAAAGGATGGAAAAGAAGAAGAAGGGGTCTGAACCAGATGGTGACGTGGCTGGATACAACTTTCTCGAAGAATTGGCGAATCAGACGGCGGATAGGACCCTGTTGAGAGACCAGGTTCTCAATGTCCTCCTTGCTAGTAGGGATACGACAGCGGCACTGTTAAGCAACATGTTTTATGAGTTAGCGAGGGCGCCGGGAGTATACCAAAGGTTGAGAGAGGAGGTGCTGTCTACGGTTGAAAGGGAGGTGCCGACCGAGGCAGAGATGAACGGGATGACGTATTTGAGGTGGTGTTTGAATGAAGCGTTGAGGATGTATCCTGTTGTGCCGGGGAATACGAGAGAGGCCACGCAGGACACAATCTTACCCCTTGGAGGTGGCCCGGATGGTAAGTCCCCAGTTTTCGTGAAGAAGGGGACTCCGGTGCTGTATAACGTCTATGCGCTGCATCGGAGAAAAGACCTTTACGGCGAGAACGCAGATCAATATATGCCCGAGCGGTGGAATGGGCTGAGGCCGGGTTGGGGGTTTCTGCCCTTTAATGGAGGGCCGAGGATCTGTCTTGGGCGTAAGTTGAAGTCTATCATTCCTTCGAAAATGTCGCATGCTGACCTGGATAGAACAATTCGCTTTAACTGAGGCTTCGTACGTAACTGTGCGTATGCTGCAGTGTTTTGACAAGCTGGAAGCACACGATGACACGCCGTGGGTTGAGCAATACTCTCTTGTGATGTGCTCCAAGAACGGAGTTAAGGTGTCAGTCAAACGTGCAGCATAGCTACCACCTAAGCGAGATACTCGTGTAGAGAATTCTCACACTTGGGAAATCTACATTTGCAACTTTCTGTAACTCAATTGCTTTTGGTTTCTCCTGCTTTATATCAGTTATTGTAAAAGACAGGAAGATTAGAAGACTGAATGAAAGCTAGCAGTGCGGAGATCTGTTGTATTCGGCGCTACCACGCGGACCGATCTCCTTAGTAATCCACCCCGATGTCTTGCGGTAAGAAGTTCCAAACGGCTCTCGATGTCGGAGAATTTGTTTGTAGTGGGAGCTCCAATCAGTGCGGCCCTTAGTGGGGCAACCAGCGCGGTAGGTGCCACAGCGAATAATCACTGCTTCAGGTAGACGTTTGCTTCTTAGCGCTTGTAGCGGGAAGGCAAGTATTTCTGGTATTTCTCACCAGGTTTGTGATAATTGGGGTAGGTTAAAATTATGACATTCGTATTTTGAGTTAAAAGATTGGACTGGCTAATGTGGATGTTGTAAGTGGTGAACATGAGCGCTTGCGTTCAGTGTAATGATTTTATAATGGCTAAAGTTCTGATGGGAATTTTCTTTTGGGTTGGAACCTGCGAGTTTGATAACCTGAGTGTTAGCCCTCCCACTATACCCAGTTAGGACTTTGAGTTGGTCCCAAGGCTTCAGGCATCAGTGGCGAAGCGCATCAGGCACAAACACAAAGCCCCCTTCGGGCTGCCTCACCGCTTCTGGCCACAGCATTCATATTTCTTTCTTATCGCACCTTAGGTACTTTCCTCCAACTCATCCCATCTCTCAAACCCAAAATATTCCAGAAATGTCCCAACCTTGCGGTATCACATTCCTCACACTTGATCTCGACAGGCTCCGGGCCTGCTTCCCTCTGGACCACGATGTCTTAACACTTCCTCCCAAACAATCGCTCGGAGCCTTCTCTGTCTTACCCAACGAACTCCTCTTCGAGATCCTCGTCAATGTTGACATCCCCACCCTAACCTCCTTCCGCCGCGTTAACCGCACCGCGCGCGCCACCGTCGATGGCGTCCCCTTATATGCATCTCTCGTGCGCTCGCACGGTGACGTCCTCCGCGCTGTCGTAGCAGCCAAAGCCACCGCGTACACGTGTCATGAACTCTCCACTGAGCTGCAGAAGACGCAATGTCGGAAATGCAATAGCGAAGCGACGCACCTATACCTCATAACCTGCCACGTCGTCTGCCGCCGCTGCTTCACAGGTTGCTGGGTACGGGACGCCCCGCCGGACGACCTCTCGCCCTCAAGTCGGGCAAAATACGGGGCCAAATATCCATTTCGGTCGCTAGTGCAAGAGAGCGTCTGGTCCCCAGTTCGAGGGATGCTCAGGGAGCTTGAGGACTACGTACCGCTCACCGAGGCACATGTTCTTGAGCACTGCGAGAACATTATAAATAAGAAAGAGCTAAGGGCGGTGATACCGCACATCCTGTCGCTGCCGGCGTGGTCTCGCAAAGGCGGGAAGCAAGTGCGCGGGGGCCGGAGGGTGAGGCTGTACGATACCCGGGCGCTGCTGAAGAGGTATAAAGTGGACGAGTGCTATTGCATGAGGAACGTCGCCGATGTGATGAGACGGTACCAGGCTGTGGTTGCGCTCCGTGAGGAGACTGAGGAGGAGAGGGAGGGAGATGTGCCCCATGGGGTGGCTCGCGATCCGTTTGAGCCGTGCTGGCGGGCGGTGCATATGAACTAGATAGGTTTTGTATCTTGTCAGGCAGCTAAGTATTTTGATCTAGATTGTGCGGTGGAAAGACATGAAATTTACCCACCCAGATACTGCATCAGAGAAGTACACTTCGTGATTCTCTCGTCAACCTCCCTCTCAACCAACCCATCTACTGACCACCTGCCGCTATCATCACCGCGAAAACCTACAAGTAACGACTGGCTCCGGCACCTTTAGTCCCCCACACCCCCCCTCATGAACCCTAGCCCACCCCAACCCCCACCGGCATCTCAACCACAACACCAACACAATTCCCGCCCAGCCCATATTCCTGCACTTCAAATCCTTTGCCCTCTACGCCTTTAGAATAAGGACGGCGAGTATGATCAAAAGAGCGGCAATAGGTCTACCCACTGAGAGCTTGGCCCGACCAAGGGGTCATCTCCCCACCGGGCCCACCCTAGTCGGAAAGCATCCGTCCTCAAGACCTCTGGTTGAGACAACAGAATCAGGTCGGAGACCAAACGCCGCCACTTCGCGTTCCTCCAGGCCCATCACAAAGTCAACAGCAGTATCTAGCGCCGTCTCAACGGCTGTCTCGCCGTGGGAGCCGTGGGAAAATGCGCTAATCTGGTGGGCGATCGGGTCGAAGGAGATAGGGGCACTTAGGCCTTCCTCCACGCCGGTACAGATGACCAGGACACTAAGCTGCCCAATATCCGACATCTGAGCGTTAAATGGCTCGCCACGGATGACAATGGCGAGGGCCAGGAAGAGTGGCTGGAGAATAAAAAACTCTCGATGTCGAATAATGGACGAAAGGGACGGATTTCTGTCAAGCCCCCTCCAGTATTCCCTGGGAAGTCTAGGTTCAAGCACAGACTTATTCTGAAGGCCAGGGTCGAGCTTCCTCCGTTCTGTTGCTGATAGCCGCGTGAACGGGGATAACGATGTCAACCACGTCGCCAGGCCCTGCGCTGGTGGGGAGCGACGGGTACTGAGGCACGATGGTCCTGGCGAGAAACTGGCCGTATTCGAGCTCCCTGCGGTAGAGGCGAAACCATTTGTCGTAGAGATGGTGTATAGTGTGTGGTGTGATGATATATAGTGTAATATATAGTGTGTTAGGGGTATTTACTTATAGAGTTATCCACTTAAAGAGAAGACTTAAGTGGAAGGGAAGAGAAGGGGTAAGGGAGTTAGGTGGCTCTAGTTTTAAGACACTTATATCCTAAAACTGTTTACTTATAAAAAGTTAACATATAAGTTATTAAAACTCTATTAAGTTGTAAAACACTGCCTACTTATTTAAACCACATTTAAAAGCTTCCCTAATTATATTTTAAGTAATACCTATACATCGCTTAACTATAATATAAGGAGTAATGTTAGTAACTAGAGTTTAGTAAGGGTAACTTTAAGGTAAAGTAATAATAGAAGTAGAAGTAAGAGTAGTTATATGAAAACGATGTCGACCTTCGGAGCCACCGCCACAGGGACCGTCACGGCGCGGAGAAGATAGCAGTTAGCTTCATAGGATATATAGTGTTAACTAACTGTACGGGAATAATCACCACAAAGGCCGGGGTTAGCTTCCGCAGGCCCCTAACGTGAAGCGGACGGTCACCGAGAGCTGTATCCATACAAGGAGAACAAAAGTAGTCCCTTACTTTTATTACGCATCCGGGCCGGCGTACCTAGAGAAGACGAATATTTTTTATTAATGCCTAATTTTATATACAGAGTAGTCCGGATGGATGGACCGCAACAACTACATCCATGAGACCCTCCTGACCTCGTATTTTCTAAAAAGGTCACTAGCTTTGGCGCAGTAGATAGTGGCAAACTCCCCATGGGAGCGGGGAAAGTCTTCTCCACAGGATACTTTGGTACCTACTGCAGTTATTGCGCCACGGGAACTGGTACGAGAGGTTGGAAAACGGAGTGCAAATTGATGGAGACTGAAGAGTAGCCTATCCATTTGAATCTAGGCCCCCTTCCTAAGGGAGCGAGCTCAAGCTAAGAGCCTATGTTATCAACTACTGACCACCCAAGCCTCAGCGCTATCTACCGACGTCTCGAATGCGACGCTCAACCCTAGAAGCTCGCATCAGAATAGAAAGATTAAAGCACAACCTCCTGTGCGGATCCTGAAGCCAACCCGGTGAACTGCTTCCCTCCAACCAAGCCACCAGTAACGTTGCCCACAAAACCCCCGATACTTAGCTTCGAGCTGGCAGGGAACCAATACACCGTCTTCGTGAAGTCGACGGCGAATCTCCAGTGCTGCTTCGTTTCCGGAGATGCGAAGTTGAGGATGTAGCCAGTAAACCGCGATTCCGGCAACGGGAGGCTGGAGCCCGGAGCCGAGGCTAAATGTACCGGGCCGGTGTTCGTCAGGGTGACAGAGCCGTACGCCTTCCCCTCTGCATTTGATGCACCAAGCCTCGAGGTCCGGAACACGACTTGGCGATCCTTGAACAGCACCATGCTGAAGTAGCTATTTCCGTCGACCTGTGACGTGTAGCGCCAGACGATAAACGCGTACGGACCGACCGAGGCCCGCACCATGTCCCAGTCCGCACTGATGTCTGCCCAAGCCCTGGAATTCCAATTCTTCTCGCGCCCGCCGTAGCCGGAGAGGGTGAACGGCGTGCCTCGGATGCTCAGGTTGGCCTCGACGGCGCCGACGGGCACGTTCTCCTCCCAATATAGCCCGGGAGCAAAGAGCGGGTCCCCCTCCGCACTGGGATACTCGAGTCCGTTGGGGTAGACGGCTGGTGTGAGGGCCTTGATCGTGTAAGTACCCTTGACAGTCGGGGAGTCGATCGTGACGACGGTGTTGCTGTAGTCGATGGGGCTGGTGAAGGTCCAGCGAACACCGGCGGTATCGTTCGTCCAGCGCGCCGTGGTGTGGCTGCGGCACTGGTACACGATGGACTTGTGGACAAACACGCTTTCCATGTATCTGGTCCCATTGGGCCATACAACAGAGAGAAAGAGGCGCTGCGCAGCAACGTGGCCGGCAACGGCGCCGCGGCTAAAGAAGAATGACATGCCGGCGCTGCCATCGTGGGAAACGCCATCAAATGACCAGTCTTCGATAGCGCTGGCATTGAAGAGGGAGACTTGGGGGGCATCGAAGTGCGTGAGGGGGTCGCCGCCCATGTCCACATCTCCGTTGGTGTATACACCATCCAAGGCTAGGGAGCTGGTGCATTCGGTGGTGCGCACAGACGCCGGGACGGCCACCGCGGCCAGCATGAGAATGGGGATAATCTGCGAGAGATGCATAGCTGAATGAGGCAGTATTTTCGGCTTGTTAAGTGCTGTTTGTGTCAATGGAAGGACAAAGACATGAGGATCTATGAGCCATGCTTCCACGCTGCTTTTATAGTTGAAGCAGCACTCTGCCTCTGTGCGTGCTAGGGTCTACTCTCTCTCCCTTCCGTTCTGGGTGCCTCTGGAGGCCATCGCAGTAGAGTTGAGGGCACGCGGCGAGCCTCCTTCGTGATCGCAAGCATCCCTCGCATTAAGCCTTGAGCTCCCAGCCTAAAGACCTAGGAAACGGGCGTTGTCCTGTGGACCCACAATATTCAACTCACCTAATCCCAAAACGGGGGATCCTTCCGATGTTGGGCGGAGTGTCATCTGGGCAGGAGCAGGATCCCGGACTGCTGCGACGATACCCTGGCGTCGGATTGATTACGTGTCACCCAAGGCGCAGCAGCCAGCCGAGAGAGCGTTATCGCCTCAAAAAGTCCCGTCTTTCGACCCCAAGTTGAAGTCCATCAAGGAGTGCAGACGCAGGGCAGGGGGACAGCAGCTCAAATTCGCAATTCTGGATCTTTTGGAGGCACCACTCGCAGTTTGGAACCTTGAGATTGCGTCAACGGCGCGGAAGCTTCCCAATTTCTAATATGGTGTACAACGGCCCCAGCAAAGGGTGCAAAACATGCCGGACCCGTCGGATCAAGGTACCATGAGCCCGTCCCCAGCATCGACCCCGATGAGGTGCTAATCTTTGCAGTGCGATCAAGCGAGGGCGGCTTGCCTCAACTGCTGCAGGAGGAATACCGTCTGCCCGGGTTATGGCGATGTTTTTGAAAGGATGCATCGAGACGAAACATCCCGGGTCATGAAACGCAACTCCCAAGAGGCTGTTTTTTCTATCGTTTCGCCCATATCTATAAAGACAGTTGAGACTGCCAATTGCCCCGCCGTCCAAACAACAAACGCACAAGCCGCCCCGGCCGCTGGGGACGCCTCTCCGCGCATTGTCCCAGCGATCCCTCCAGATCTCGAGTCCACGGCGCTGGGCTTCTTCTTCCACCACTACGGCAGAGCCAACACCGGTCGCGACATTGAGGGTACATGCAGCTTCTTTGGGTTTCTCCCTGCAATGTATGCCAGAGAGAGTGTCTCCTCGCCGCTCTCTCGAGCGATCGCAGCGTTTGCCGTCATTGTCGCCAACCTATACACCCCCCGAAGGAGCAGCGCGACTTCAGTTTGCCAATTCTATGCCGATGCCGTGGCCGGAACAAAAAGAGCCGTCGCAGATCCGACACGGAGCAAGTCGGATGAACTTCTCATGACCACCCTCGTGCTCGAGGCCTACGAGGGTATCGCCTCATCGTTCCAGCGTCGACGGCAGCTACACGCACACGCCTTAGGATCAATTGCGTTGCTGAAGCACCGTGGGGCCTTGAACGGCCGGAGCGAGCTGTCGCGACGTATGGTTATTGCTGTGGGGGGCCGGTTTGTTCGCGACGCCGTCGGTGGGTTGGCAAACATCGCTGCGGTACATCGTCTCTGGGAGGATTCTGGTGTCATGAGATTGCAGAGCCCTGCTATTAGAGCCGACATACTCGCACTGGAACTCGCCCAACTGGAATGTCTCCAGCGCTCTCTAAGTGCTATCCCACCTCCGAGAGGTGCACAAGACTCTGCGGCTGAGGCTGATCCATACCTCTCTATCCTATCCAAAGCATCGGACCTCGCAGGCAGATGTATGCGGTGGCGGAACATGCTCTCGCGCGAATGGAAGTCATGTCCCGTGTTCTGTTATACGCTCGCCCCTTCGATACACGCCGCTGGGGTGTATTCGCCTCCCATGCCGTCTCGCCCGCATTGCGACGTCTACCGCAATCTCTCCGTGGCTAATACGCTCAACTGCCACCGCATTACTGAGCTTCGCAACCTAGCGCTTATTCGAACCAGCCTTGCCGCCATCTCGGCTGACCGCAGCCGCCATTATAGCCCATTACCGTTTGATTTGGCAGAGACGGCGCAGCTTCTCCTGGACGAGATCTGTGCTAGCGTGCCGTTCTTCGCTGGAGACGTGACAAACTTCACCGATTTACATGCCAACTACCGGATCCAGCTCCCGCACATGGCTGTGCCCCGCTCACCATGGGGTTCTCCAGACAACTTGACGGAGTTTCTAGAAGACGAGGCAGGGTACACGCAGCAGGTCGTGACTTCCGGGATGTGGATGATCCACGGGACACTCGCTGCGGCGCTCGAACTGGTGGCCGAGAACCAACCCCTAGGGACAGTACCGCGCGAGGGACAAGTCTGGTGGATCAGGGGCCAGCTCTCGAGGTTGCAAGCTGTATTCATGATGAGTTGCTAGATCTAAGTCTCACGACTAAATTTAGCCTCGAAGCGTTACCTAACCGGGGATCCCAGTTCTCTGTAGTACAAAGCAGGATGCCTTGGGGATTCTACATCGCCCACGAGACATCCTTGTAATCAATATCCCGCGACGGCCAAGCCCCCAACTTGATAAAAAGTCCCGCCAGCGACTCGTCCTCGCCGGGACGCGGACCCCAAAACTCGCTCGCAAACGCATTCATCATGTCGGTTCCGTTGAGCAGCGCGCCACTCGTCCACAGCTTGCCATCACGCACCCATCGCTTCTCCAGCCACTCGGTCGTCGGCGCCTGCTGACGAAGCTCTTTGAGGAAGAACCGCGGGCCGGTGGCCTTCTTGCCGTCTAGAAGACCGGCCATGAGCGGCACCATGATGCCGCCGCAGATGGCCAGGAAGGCCGCGCAGCCTTCGTAGCTGCGCCGCACAAACGCCAGCTCGGCCTCGGTGGGCATGTACCCGAAGTTGTGTGCACCGACTAGCACGATGTCGAGCACGGGGCAGGTCTCAAATGAGTCCGTAGGGTTGAGCGAAATGCCGGCCGTAAGGGCGCTGGGGGCGCCCGGTCCGGCCTGCGAGACCCAGTGGTAGTGGATGTCGATTGATTGCGCCTTGAGGCGGCCGTCGACGATGGTCTCCGGGAGGGTGTCCACGAGGTGCTTGTCTAGCGCGCTGAAGAAGTCCAGGGGGGCAACGTCGAGGATCTCGGTGACGCTGGGAAAGAACATTGTTAGGGCTGGGCGCGTGAGGAGGGAAAATGGGTCATACCCGCTCATCAGGATGACGCCGACGTGGAGGGCTCGGCCCGGCTTGGAGAGGTTGACGAGTGTTGACATCTTGGTAGTCCCGACAGCGGAGTTTGTTCCGAGATATCTCAATAGCGATGAGGTGAGTGGGATGGGTTTGGTCGGGAAGCCCGCATTAAATATTGCGGCGCCCCGGTATGGGAAAGGTCGCGGCTCGTAACTGTGAGCCGAAATTCTGTGAAAAAACGTCTCTATGCGGTTGAGCTTTGACGCTTCGCCTGCCGATTTCAGCAAACATGCGGGGATGTTCCTAACCTCCGAGCTGACTCGGAGGTTTCGTCACGGGACTAAGGGCTCCGCCGGGTTAATTCTCTTGGCGCAACCAATCTAGACTCCCTTCTGAGCAAGTTTGAGTGAGTTGGATGAGGCGCCGACCGCCCTAATGGCTTCAAGTCCCGGCCCGCACCGGATCCCGGACCTCGAGGGGGTAGCAGCAGGGGAGCCGCACCACAGTGCCAGGTCCGCAAATTTCCCCGAGGCCACGCGTCACTCCTGGCCGGCCCTCTTAAGACATCGAAAAAGAGCCTTGTTGGAGTCTGATCTATACCCAGTAACCTATGCTGCTACCCATACTTCTCCCCAGCAACTGGACATGGTGTGCGAGGTACCGCGGATGAAAACCCAAGCCATTGTCTCCTAGACCCATCTACACCACTCTCGGATACCACACCCCAAGGGGTCGGGTGTAATGCCACACCATCCTTGTCCTGCTCAGCATCCGGTAGATGGCAAGACGCCGCTATGACGGCCGAGCAAGCCCCCAACAACGGCCTCCCCGACAGAAACCTCTTCAAATGCCCAATTGCCGCAACGGGCAACCAGACCAGGATCCCAACAAAGAGAAGCCAAAATAGCCTTAGGTTGGAATACCCAAGCGTTAGTATCGTGTTGTTGTCTGCTTTACGCCGCTGCCCCGTCTCATCCCAAAGATCGACCTCGGCAAAGAAAAGACTCTGGCTGACAAGCCGCTGTAGCCCTGCAGAGAGAACGGCCAGTGGGATGGAGTACCGATAGGGAAGACTAAGGTAAAAAGTCTCTCGTTGAGCCCCCCTTGGCGTTGAGACGCGTAATGCCTTTCGCTTCTTGGCAAAGGCGTGCCATTCCAACTCGACGACCAGGATGATGAGGAGGGAGTTGTAGAGGAGGTATGTGGCCACCATAACGACTTGAGGGAAGTTGACGAGGATGATGTAGTTGGAGCCGGCGGGTGGTGGAAGAGGTGCCCGTCAGGGACAGCATGACCACGGAGACTCGTCTGAGCGAGTAGAAGCCGCAGGCGAAGCTAGCGGTGTTAGCATCTATTCTAGTGCTTGGCAGAGAAGGGATAGGGGTCCAAGCATCACGGTTAGCCATTAAGCCGCGCCACCCCTGTTGGCCTGGGGGCATTAGGTAAGTGTGCTGCTATGGCTGGAACAGCCTACCGATCGCTGGTGGGGCTGGGGAAGGGCGGAGTGAAGGAGTTCAACAGAGGCGAACGCGGGGCTCAGTAGTAGGATAATAGGGGGGGGGAGAGCATCACATTGAAATCTGAACCTTGTAGAATACTGTGGAACGTTTCACTGAGGGTACGGAGCTCATGGGAGCAGCGGAAGTGCAGTTGCAAAGTGACTTGATTAGGTAGAAAGGGGGGGAGCGAGGCTCCCAGACTAAATACAAAAGAAAGCTCCCTGTGTGTGAGGAGAGCACATGACGAAAGGCTCCTGCGCTCCAGCCTAGCCTGGAGCGGTAAGGCGCCTGCGCGCCTGAGCGCCAAGAACTGCCGCTGCAGTTCGACAAATACAGTGGGTTTCCTTCGCTTCTTATGCCCAGGAGCCTCCAGCCCTTCACACTACCTTCGAGTGCATACCCCGCGCGCGTGCAGCGCCCTGCCTGCGCGGCGATTCCGTAGAGCCAATCTAGGGGAGCCAACCCACTGCAGAAGCAAGCCAAACTATTGAATCACGCCGTGAAACCAATCGCTCTGGTTGAGAGGCTCATCGCTCTGGCCGATGGCCAGGCCCGGGCCTATTGTTCTGGAATCGGCCCAATGGGGTGAGAAATCCCCTGACAACTTTCTTTCTTTGAACTTTCAGTAGCGGGCCTAGGGTTGGCGCTGGTGAATGCGGTAGATGTCGAGCGGGAAGCCCCCGGTGAGATCAATGGGCTACGTGCACCGCGACTGGCATCTGAGCCACCATGTAGGTGTTTTACTGGGAGAAAGAAATGCGCATGGGGTACACACTGCACCGTGATGGAAGCACTGTTCGACATTTGGGCGCGGCTGAGGCGTTGTGCGCTCTCCATTCTTTACGGCGAAAACACATGGGGATTTTCTATCGCTCAGTACTGCGGCGACTTGGGAGCGGACCGGTATCCGCCTCAGTTTGCGCCCCAACTTGAAGATTGTCTGCCGGGGCCGGCGTCCGGTGGCGATCGCATGAACATGTCGAGTTCCTATCTCTCATTCGACTGGTGACAATCAAGCTTCCCATCCGCGAAGGTCTCGAAACCTGGATGGGTTTGAAAGAGATTCGGAATGATGTCCGTCAAGTCTCCCGCTTCCTTGAGCTTCGTCCTGGGATCTAAGATTTCCGCATTATGCTCGATCTCCGTCTCGATTGGTCCTTCTTATCTGCCACCCTTCTGGGTCCGAATGCATGACCTGAGTTGGAAAAGACGACGGAACTGGTTGCCGGATGCGCCCAGATGTGGCTCGGTCCGCGGAACATCAAGGTGGAAGTGGAGGGACAATATGTTCCCGAGGCGGCTGCTCAGCGCCTGAAGTAGAGATTGCAAAGTTCGGAACCACCGAGTCGAACAGACCCGCGAAAAATGTGCGAGCGTTTCGAGCAAGTTTTGGACAAGAGCGGCGTTAAGGGCGTCCGGCATCGCGAAAGGGCCCTTTGGTATGCTGATGATGCGCTGGTGGCCGCTGAGAGAGGCGACTACGAGACCTTCAAGGCCAATCGAGCGGTAGTTACATGGGGAGGGAAAGCCACCGTTACGTGCAGGGGCGCCAGTGTCCGTCTTGTAGAATGGGTACTTTACATCCCCACCGCGGCGCTGTTGTGGCTAGTTTCCGCTAAATGGCTCACTATTACACAATATATCACGACTCGGCTATCGCAACTCGAATGGGAGCTCACACACCCCATCGTATTCCTGCAGCAGGCACATAAATGGTATTTCGAAGAAGCTCCAAACTTGGCGCTGTCTTGTGGTACGACATTGCCTTGGCCAATATGAACGAGTTTGAAGAGCACATTGACCGGCTTGCAGGCCTTGTTGCTTCTGCCACCAACGGTGTCAATTCGCGATACTCGGAACGCCAGGCGTTGATGGCTGCATATTCATACCCCTGAGCCTGGTGAGTACCATGTTCCCCATGTCGGAGGATATTGACTAACTTGGCCCTACAATGGGATATTGGGCTGTGACATCGGGTGCGATTTTGGCCGCCTTGTTCGTGTGGTTCGCTCAAATGCGGCGGAATCAGATCAAGCCAGCTAAGTATTGATTACGGCTGTACATGTTGTCCATCATGATTTTCTAAGGAGGGAGGGGGGGCTTAAGCATACCTAGCGTGAGCAATGTCACAAGACGAGGTATGAAAATGGAAAGTTGGTGGCTTAGATTCGTCTCACAAGACAGGTGGTGTTCACAAAAGTGTCTCAGGAGTCTTTTGAAGATAAATTTTACAAGCGCTTTTTGAGTACTTAACATTATTAGACCATATAGAGGTTCCCAAATTTAAACTATCGTGATCCCAACAGCACAATACGTTATTGCTCCATGATGCTAGAGCTTACCAAGCCACGTTGATTGAAACGGTCGGGTAGTCGCTTAAGATAAAGTGCTTAGGGAAGTTACAACGGGGTGGTATTCGCCCACCAACGACTACTTTCAAGAGTTCATTTAAAAAAGTTATGATCGAGGAAGATTTATAATAGCCTTATCTCTAATTTCTATAACGACAGGAACCCGTGTAGCCGGCCGAGCTTAAACTCCAAAGGGAGAACTCCATGCAACGACGACCAACCCTCTCCCACCGGCCCTCGACACATCTTTCGACTTACTGTGAAGCCACGGGTTAGAGACAGAAAATTTTCACATCTGCTCGCATGAGAACTTACTTGGCAGCACTATCACCTGTTAGCTGACACTCATAGGTCAAAAAGGGGGTCAAGCTTACATCAAAAGTGCAAGACTCAGCCGATGAGCAACCGCACTTGGAGCAATCAATCCGGGCCTCCAAGACCGAGTTGCCATTATCAGCAGGGCTAGCCATGGCAAAGCCAGCAAGGAGAGCGACAACAGGGATGAAGAACTTCATTTTGGCAGAGGAGGATCGAGTTGATGGCGTAGATATGATGATAGACAAAGATGAATGGGAGTTGTTCGACAAAATTCACTTGCCAGCGCCATCCTTCAACCTTTTATATACTCATCCTCCCCATCCCTTCCAAGCCAGCCGTCTACAGAAGCAGTATTGATCGACAGCAACATTTGCCCTTATTTCCGCTGCAAAGGCCAAATAGTTTACGACTCTTACTCAGCCCAGAGTGGTAGACAACCAAGGCTGAGCACCAAAAATGGCCCGAAATTACACCCATTAGCGACCCGCGTGATGTTGTGCCCCATTACCTAAATGATGGTTGGTCAGAGATCGGACGGGTCTGACTAGAGTCAGCATTGGACCACGTTTGTCAACAACGAGCGTGTCAATCATTTAGAGCGCTAAATCCGTTAAGAGAAGGTGACACGGGACACCGTCCAGTCAAACGCTGCTTAGTATGGCAACACCGCACAGTCTTATGTTGTGATGCGGGTTCTGATATTGAGCCTTCATCGTAGAATAATATTTGGCTGATGTTACAGCCGTGTTTGCCAAGCTGCGATACCGGTAATATACCGGCTTTTAGCTTTTGGCGCGTTTGAGGGAGGTCTTGGCGGTTTCGTTAGGGCTCACCTAAGGCCTCAAACTCACGGATCTTACAGCCTGATTAATAAACCGGCCGGGGCTAAGTCTTGGGGAGCACGTGCAGCGGAGACCCAAGCATGAGGGTGGTATTTATCATGGCCTTTACTATTATTAATCTTACACCGTAGTAACCAAAGGTTCCGTTCCTGGGGGGCAAGCAGTCCTCCTACCTACCTATCTATTCCTTATACAGCGTTTGCGGTGCGTGTGCACTGCTCTTGCAACTCTACTGGGTGCATCCTTCAAAATCCAAGGAAAAATAGTCTCGGCTACCAGGCTTGGTGACAGGTCATGAGAAATTGTACCTCTTCAGGCGTGTGCCACGACCCGATTAAGAACCTTGTGCCTAATCATCCGATCATACAGCTCGCCTTCCCTTGAGCAATTGAACTTCGATTTAACTACAGCTTTGTCTACTCCAAAACACGATGTTAAGAGCAGCGTGGGAGTACCCACTCGCAATCGTTGACATCGAGCTGTCTCCGGAAGTTGCCGCTTTAAAGTCCGATATCGAACACCTAGGAGGAAGACTCGGCAGCCCAGATGCAATCACTGAAGCTACGCGTACTTAAAGTACCTGACTCTAGCCGTTTACCGGTCTCTTAGTCTCAGTGGCTCCTTTTTACCCCTGCTTCGCTCTTTTCACTTTGTCCCAGGTGTATTCCTTAGGCTTGGGAGGAAGCCAAACGACAGTTATAATTAGCAGAACTGCAGTCCCTACATCTAACAACACCTCTAGTAGCCATGGCAGTCCCCGTAGATACCTCTGCCTGGGTTCACATTGCGGTTGTTGGCGGCAAGCTGGGTGGTGTTCTCGACGCTCTCCGGGCGGGCTGGGGTGCTCCTGGGAACTCGGTCTGTTGGAGGACTCGCTGCATCGTTCGGCCGCTCCACCGAGAGCTGGGAATGGATTGGGGGAGGGCAGACTTGAGACGTGGTAGTTGCCCTGTCTGAGTAGGAATTAGCTGTGCTGTCCAGTCAGGGTGGCAAATTTTACCCAGGTAGCATGGTCTCGTCTACTGCTCGGAACGTAACGAGATACTCATCAGTGTCTGCCGGCGTCCTGTTGTTTAACGGGAACGACGTGAAGCTCACCTGCCCATGGCATAACTGGGAGGACCACGCCACCCAGCACCCCATACTGCTGGGAGAGGATGACGACAAGGCACGCCGAGTTTTTACGATGGTCCAAGGAGAGCCCTGAACCAAAGTTGGCCAGGTAGTGCGGCGCGTTAGTAATACAGACATCGCCTTAGCGACTATTCTCAGGGTTTTTGGCCTGAACCAGCACATTAAGAGTCGAGGCGGAAGTACAACAGGTGCTATTAAATCAATTGGGGGCACCGCTCTTCCCACTTTTATGTTGAGTCTTCCGTGTGCGGACCCACATACACGTAGTTGTGGATGTCTGCCTTCCTCGCAGGTTTTCTTGCGGCGATTATATTGTTCTCCTCGTTTCTTTTACCTTTTCCTTCTCTCACCAGCCACCATCACGATACAGTGGTTGACGGCTCCCCCCCTCACAAAGTTCGTATCAATTCAAGAACTTTGCTGTTTGGCCACATTCACCCCGACGCCACCATGCCAGACGCCGACACAATCCCATCCAGACAGCATCACTCTGGGTTTGCGCGGCAGCTCTGCGCGGACGACCTTACCCAGGAGCAGAATAAGATTTTCATTTTGCCACTCGGGGGGTATAATGAGCGCAAGCGGCCACTTCCTCAGAGTTTCCTCGGGCTTTCACCTAAGTACGACTCTTCGCTAAATTAAATTCCATGGGCGCACGGCTTCTTCCGCGACAGCGAGTTTGCTTATCAGAAGCTTGGAGAGGGCGGGGCGGATGGTGCCCCTGGCTGTGCGCCAGCTGACACCAGCAAAGTCAGGGCGGTAGTGTAGATATCCGACATCCTGGGAATTGGGCGAGATCTCCCATCATCGTCATCCTAGTAGACGCAAATAGCATCAGCCCTTATCTATTCCGGCTACTTGAGTCTCGCCAATACAGACACCCTAGTTAACTACTCTACTGGCGGATGCACACATGGCTAACTTCGATGACGCCGTCAGAATGCCCAGAACTTGGCTATGGCTCCAACAAGGCCCATTTCTGAATATGGGCCTCGTCACCAATATCCCCACAGCAGAGGCCCGATTTATGGTCCGTATAGCCACTCGTTTACTCTTGAAAGGGCCGTGGCGGCTAGGTTCAATGCTTACAGACTACCACTACGGGAACCGTGTGAAAGCCTGCTGCACTTCCGCGATGTCCTCTAGGCTTCCAAGCTGGGATATTGACTTCAATTTCGACTTTGAGTGCCCGACTTTGCTCTTTGCCCTTTGCCACTTTTCCCTTTCTCGGCGCACTTCCATACCACGCGGGCGTAACACACGAAACTCACGAAATGGTAACTGATGACCTCGGTCGCCCGACTTGCGAAGCAGGATGTCGATAAGGACTCGTGTGTCGTGGCGATGCGTGGAGAGCGGGTGCCATGGGCGATTGGCAGCCCGCTGATGTAGTTCTGTCTAGTGCGGGGTATTCGCTACCACGCAGGCTTTAGCGCCGAGGTGCAGTTAGCGACGCCGGTCCTTGTGCGGGTGTGGAACGCGCGACGCATTATGAGTAACGATGTACCTGCTGTGGAGGATATAAGTAACCCTAATCACGTCCCTTATTATATTAGCATCTTAAGGTTATTAGTAAGTTAACGTACTGGATCCTTATTTAGCGCTTTCTGTAAATGCAGCACGAGGTTACCTGCGTATATGTTGTTACTGGATATCTTAACCTATATTGCGAACTTAACGTATTGCCTGAAGTGTATGTAGTTAAGGAAGCTTTGTATAATGGTAATCTTAACATTTTCAATAACATTATAGCCCAGCCCGCTAGGTATTTAGTTATACAGTCAACACCCCTGTTTCTGCAAGGATTCCAAACTAGCAAACCGCTTGCATTTTATAAGTGGCTTGCAGAAAAGGGGGTCCTAGAGGGCCCACTTTTCTTGATTTTCCAATAATTGGTTCTAAGCCAGAAAAGCCACTATAATCACACCAAACGCAGACTTCAAGGCTATTTACAGGGCCAGCCAGTTATCCAGAGTCTTCTGCTTATGTGAATCCACCACCACTGCTTCCAACTTTCGCTTAATTCGCTACAGGGCCCTCACACCCTTAAAATCCATCAAATCCACCTTTTCGTCAGCAATATCAAGCTAATCCCTTACGTGGTAAATTGCTTCTTTAAGCAAAATAATAGGAGGTAGGGCGTAATAGAGCTCTTTTTCATCTTCATCTTCAGGCTCTGTAAGGTTATCCACGCCGTGGTGTTAGCTAGAAGAAGACTCAGGGGTAGACTTAGGAGTTCTAATAACTTCTTTAATAATAATAGTTAAAATCTCCTCCGGAACAGGAGGCTTTACAGCCTCTTCTTCCTCCTCAGAGTTTAAGAACCTGTTAATGGCATGTTATGGTCCACCACTTTAAGGGCCTTTACGGCTTTCGTAAACAAGCTATAGATTTCTACAACACTGTTAGCAGTATTAGGAGGGGTTTAAACAGTGGGGTAAAGCTTAATAACAGTAGACTTCTTCCAACAAGCCCTTATAGTCAAATCCTTTACTTAACTAAACCAGGCCTACGTAACTTAAGGTAATGCTGTGACGACCCTGCAGGCCGTCACTTAGGCCGGGGCGGCCCGACGAATCCCCAGCAGAAAGAACAGTGCAGGAGGACGGTGCACACCGTCCAAACGCACTGGGCCAGGGGTGCAAAGACCCAAAGCCCCTACGACCAATGAGGTACTGCTCGTGTCGTGCCGAGTGCTCGCACTGCAAGCAGGAGAAGCCTCACGAGCAGAACGCTCGCACTATGCAAAGTGCTCGCAAAGCAAGCATTTACAACACCACGAGCGAGGTACGAAGTACTTCTCAGTTAGTTAGTATAAATAGCCATAGTTGTGCCCACAACCACCGTGAAGGACTCTGGTTCCTCACGCTAGTATTCAATTGTTCATTTGTGTCCTACTGTTCAGACTCACCTCTGTGCATTATAGTGACAACGACCTACAGTGACATTGAACCCC
>Ga0247780_1000510_pt1 | contig 35792 bp, 32 predicted proteins | sample UWRJL079202R5_FD_179927 | JGI IMG/M metagenome (GOLD analysis project Ga0247780, IMG submission 179927) | Plant litter microbial communities from Arlington Agricultural Research Station in Wisconsin, United States - UWRJ-L079-202R-5 | ecosystem: Environmental > Terrestrial > Plant litter >...
GAAGAAGTGGCTTTTGAGGCCGAATCTGTGGAATAAGCCACTGTCAAGAGGATAATTTTCAGGTCAACTGGGCCCCAGAGGGGGTGCCCCCCGGCTCCACTACTGCAATAATGCTACGCTGTTCCAGCCAATTTGCGTTGATTGCAACAAGAATCACGACGAAGCCCCCTGAGGAATTAGAGTTGGAAATAAAATTCACCAGAATTACAGCAGACCAAGACTTCAGCCTTTCTTTTTTTCTTTTTTTCTTTCTTTCTTTCTTTCTTTCTTTTCCCAGTTTTTCTAATGTTCTTTTCGCAGAAGCATTCTTCCTGTATGACATTTACAACAGTGATTGCTACCTAATAATGCTCTCAATAACTGTCTGGGTATCCACTCTCAGCATTCCTCTTCGCTTCTTCCACAGCGAACTGGTACAGGATTTCCGCCACTTGTTCCTGCCGGCGTTGCTCCCCCCAGTAGTACTTCTTGCCTATTTCCTCCAAGTAATCTTGGTGGTCTGACAAATGCCGTTTGTACTCATCCAACTGTCGCTTCTCGACTTCCTCCTCCACCTCGGCAGCTATCCTTCCCTCCGGCCATTCCTCGGCCTCCTCTTGTTACCTCTGCAAGCTACCCTCCGCACACAGGTTATCCGGCTTGGGCTTGATGGGTCCAAACCCGGTGCCTCGAGAAGGATTTGAGCATCGAAGGGGATATACCGGATCAACTTGTGATGCCTTTCCCTGAATTTGCGCACCTCCTCCAAGACCGACGGCCTCCCGGCGAGAACGAGGCGCACAGTCGGAATGTTTCCTCCCCGATGATTCTCCCGCAACTTCTTCTCCAACAACCTGGCCTCGTTCTTGAAGAAGCCACCGGGACTGCCGCCGCGACTATCCCTCCACTGGATCGGAGTGCCGTCCGACCAAGATCTCCATGTTATCCGCGACGGAAACGTGATGGGTGTCAGGATAGTAGGTGGCTTGGGTATGAGACCGATAAACGTCATGATGTCGGCCTCGTCGCATTCCATCCATTCCCACATCTCCACAGTCGGATCTGACTGGATCCCGCGGCGAACGCCCGTACGACTGTTAGAGCTGTTTTTCCTGAACATCGACGAATCGGGGTGGGGTCGCATCCAGATAGATCTTTCGTCGGAGCTCGGCTAGAAGCTTGGGGAACAGATGGAATGCCGTCGCTGAGGGAGACGGGAATGGAGACCTAATAGGGGACATAAACTGGGTTTTATGTAACTTTGGGGGGAAGGGAAGAGGAGCAAAAAGAGGGTGGGTGGGGGAGTAGTCCTAGTTTTGGGCAACCTGTGTACCATAACTGGGACATCGTGAAAAGTTGTCATTTGAACTACAGAGTACTGCCTACTCATCTAAACCATGTTTGGCGATTTGTCTGGTTATTTCCTGTGCAGCGCCTGAGTAGCGCCTGAGTAAGGTGGGCAGGGGTGATGTGGGTGGCTGGGGTTTGGTGAGGGCAACTTTGGTGTAAAACAACAGGCTAAGATACTCTGTCTTTGTATCCCTAAAACTAAGTGGGGATGGTGGGCGGGGATTGGAGGGAGGGCATCGGGCCGGACTGGGAACCCGGACCGGATTATGAAGGACCTGGATTCGTCGAAGTCGACCCGGTCTAGTTCAATGACGTGGAGCATCGGATATCTTCCTGTCCAATTCCAACGGCTTAGGCCGTCATTTCTATATATCCTTTGCATGGATGCTGATGTGCCGCGGAAGTGCCCTGAAGGGACGATGGTGGTAGCGCAGTATAGATGAGATCTCCAAATGAAGTGGCTGAGGCGCGCCGATCAACTGCCGCTTCCGCCGCCTGCAGGCACGGCATCCACGGAAGAGGCCCTGCAGATATGACGATGCTTGTTGCACACCAGAGATTGCTGACCTGGGCGAGCTACGAGTCGGACGAATTGTAGGTAGTTGTTGTTACACTGAGAAGATTGCTTATGGCTAGGCGATGGAAGAGATACAGAGGTGAATTGACACAGGATATTGTGCAATGCAACCTCGAGATGTTGCCATTGACGGCTTCCTCACAACACAACTCATGTATCCTCTACAATTACCCTAGCTCTCGCATGCCCTACTATTTGTGAAGACGGGACATTCAGTGGAGACGATGAGAAAAACATGCACGTTGCATCGTCAATGTCGCTCCTTGCCCGCCGCGGTTGAGGAAACCACTTTCCGGGGCGGGGCGATCAAGACGAGAACGCGTAAGATATAGATGTTTTGCTCAATTGAAGATGGACACAAGCACTCTCTTCGGTCTAACTTTTGTCCCGTCTTAGGCTCACCGAGACTTTGCGCAGATAGTATCTCATTGTGAGCTGTGAACAGAGGTAGGCCAGAAGGTTGAATGGGAGGGAAATCACCGTTAGAGGTCGAGGCGATCGACCACCAGAGATCTCATCTATAAAGAGGACCGGAAGACCCAGCCTTCTGCCATGAACCAAAATCCTCAACCCGCACAAACAGCAGAGTCAGCACAGCTCGAGACACTTCCAAAAATCATCAAAATGAAGTTTTCCACCATCCTGACCGCCCTCGCCGCCGGCATCGCCATGGCTGCCCCCGCCCCCGAGGCGGACAAGGCCCCCGATGCTCTTGCTCCCCAAGCCTGTCTTCCGGCTTCTTGCCAGTCCTTTGGCGTAAGCTCGCTTCTGAAAATTCGAAATCGGTGTTTGCCACATCACTAACTGCTTATTATTCAGTGCTGCTCCGGAGACTGCGGCTACTGGTGTGTAAGTACCGCCTCTTCCTCTACCGAGTTTTCCGGAGATACTAACCATGTTGCAGCGCGCTTGCGGCATCAGCTACGTGTGCTAAGCTGGGAATCGGTTTAATTGTGATTCCAGCTTTGTCAATCTGTTCTTCTCGGTGGCGATGGATTGGGGTCGTGTGGTCTAGGCAGGTTTATCCCAGTCTTTACCGCGGTTGAAACCTTTGAGTTCGCTAGTGCAATAAAAAAAGTCCTTTTCCTTCATTGTTCCAAAATGACTTGGCTACATGGAGAACTCCGAGCTAGGAAATAACTTCGTGGGCTTATTCCTGTCTACATTTGAAAGCCCTTCCATGTGGTACTTCGTCACAAGTTGTTACATCATAGCGAGTCTTCCAGCCATTATGCACAACCACACACAACCAATATAGAGACAATATCCACCTATTTCCAAGTGCCATGTTTTCTAATAGGAGGTGTTGAGGGTGTGTTGCAGCTGGATGCATGGCGAAACAGTGAACTGTTCAGTGGTCGATCCCAATTTGATTGACTAATGAATACGTGACCAGCATTTGCCGTTCTTCAAAGGGCAGATTTAGCCGGGAGCAGGCGAGAATACGGGCTGTGTAGGCAGCATCCGGGCTAGAGCAGCGAATACTGGGTTGGTTCTGCCCGGTTTCTCCAATCCTAACTACAAAATAAATACATGTTGACACATTGGCCTTCTCTTCTTATGGACCATAATCAGGTCAGGGCCCCGAACCGGGCTCTAGAAGTTATTTCAGACCCAATCATCGTATTTAGAACTAACAAAAACACTCTAGATACCTGGTCTGGACCATTCCTCGATGATGATTTGCGCCGCCTGTGCTGATGTTAGCCGCTTCCATTTTGTGTGCGTGTAGGCTTCATCGTCTTACCTTCTCTCCAACAGCATACGCGGTCGCGCTGAGATGTGCGCTGGGTAGCAGGGGCATGATGCTCATGTCAACCACTCGGAGCCCAACGCTTCAATCGGTTGACGGTGGGTAAGTTTAGGGTCTGCCGAAGCAACCTGCGCCCCAAGGGCGGCGAATAGTAGCCAAAGAGCAAGCACCGGTCCCATTGTCGTGATTGAGTTGTGACCTGGTGTCCGGTTCCATGGAGGTCGAGTGGGCAATAGCAACCTGATTAATGTGACATGAACCCCTTGTCCATCACCACCTGACTGCACCACCCCGAAAAAGTCCACGTCCAAAGCTGAGGGTCAATGCGACGCTAGGGGTAGAGTTATTCCCTGGAAACTGGTGGGGAACGGCGCCCATCGGATGCAGGCACTTCCCAGTTCGGGGCCGTGCCGACAGTTATTCAGTCCTACTCATTGGTATGCATACCAAACTCCCGGTCGCACCAAGGCACAAGAGGGCACCAAATCGAATGCGAGCGAACTATCGATAAGCTACATGCAGTAAAGGTAAGCAGCTGAAATCTAATCTCAGGGCTGAAGCTGACATGTGTCCGCCATCACCTCTCCCCTCATTTCCTCGCATGCGCCTTCCGGGGTGCGTCAATAGAGCCTCGCTCACCGGCTTCTTCCCATTGGAAGCTTGGATGCGGCTTGGGTTCTCCATCCTCGCTGCTGGCGCTCCCCGCAATAACAGTCGTGGCGGTTCCAACGCTCTCGATCCGAATGTTTTTCATAGGTACCGACCCGATCGTCAAGGGTCGGCCACCCAAGCTTATTTCCAAAGACCTTTGAGGCGGGGAGATGCGATCGCGCAACGGCCCGAAGACTGTCTTAAGAAGCGGTTTCAACGTCGTCAAGCAGGCGCATACAATGGCGACGTTGATTTCGGCAACAGACCAGTTCGCGATCGCCGTCAAATCCCATGTTATGTCAACGTCGTCGTAGAGCGCCTTCAGCCAGATGGCGCGGAGGACAGAGATAAGGCAGACGCTATACCGGTTTCCAAGTCAGCCGAGGATCTTATTACCTAGAAACGAATCACTTACAAAAATCCGACACAAAACACGGCTAGCAGGCCAAGCTTTCGAGACACGGGTAGCGTCATGGACAGAATGACGGGTATCGGGAGCACGAAGATCATAAAGTCGGTGATGATGTGGATATAGGTCAAAGCCCACCAAACATCGCGTGGATGGCAGTATCCATCCGTGATGGAGGCGTCCCACATCTTTGCGATGGGGATGCACATTGAAAAATACATGGCCAGCGCCCAGGTGTTGTAGATGATGACAATGCCGAGCGTCACGTGAATTGCTTTGCGAGTGTAGTCGTATGTCTTCAAGACACGAAGATAAAGGAGGAGAATGGAGATCTTGGTGAAGCAGAGGCTCAGATTGTAAAACAAGGCCATGATATATGAGGCCTCAATACGATCATTGTCAGCAGCTTCTCAATTGGCCTCCATTTGAAGCCAAGATCAGAAGTAGAAGCAGTTACCTGAAGATAAGCCATAACTCTTTCGGCCGAGAGATATGCGATGCGCCGTCCAAGCGCGACCTGGGCCTCTGCGACGCGGGTGATCTCACTGTTAGCACTGCACCAGTGACGGTGTCGCGCAAGAAGTTCAAGCTTCAGAGTCTAAGGTACCTACCCCTAATGGTACATCCATCACTAACGGCTGCAAAGACCTAGGTGTCGATTGTTAGCTTGGCGCCCACACAATACGCTACGACGGAAGCGGTTTGAGCGAAGAGCGATGAGCACTAACCCAAGCGGCGAAAATGCACCAGTCTTCAACAGCATAGGTGCGGAGGAGCCGTCCCCGGACATAAAACCTTAATCCAACGGCCAGCGCGGAAAGAACTGTCATGACGGAAGCGCAGGCAATAATGGTAGCAGACAGGTCGTCGCGCGCTCCCACCTCATCGGCCCGAGCGGAGAGGTGATATGGAGCCATGATTCCGAGTCTTTCAAGCGGGCGTCGTGTGCTTCCCTAAAGATCAGAAATGAATGAAACAAAGCTCGAGTAGATCTGGTCGAAACAGAAAGAGAAGAAACATGATGGCGACACCCGGGTATTGTAAGAATGCGGGTCGTCAAATGCACCCTCACGCCATTCCCATGGAAGCATCCCCAAACCCCATCGAATTTACCGATCCCCATGAGCTGGGGTTATGCGAGTCAGGCACAATTGCAAAACTCACATTTGCGCGCAACTAGCCTCTGTCGCCTCTTCACTGGTGTCCGGCTTGCCAGCTTCCCCGGGATAACTTTCCGCTTTCTGGTTAGCGCTATCACGAAATCAACCTATCGGGGACCACCTACAGATCCCGAGAGCGCCATGAATCGAAGCTAAACCTGAAACCCAGAAGCAATGACCCCATCTCGGTGGAACCTCTTTTCGCCTAGCGTGCCATGCAGCAAATCTGCACAGTTCACAGTACGTAAAACCCCTGATGTTAGCATTGCAATGGAGGGCGTGATATTCGGTCCGTGACTGCTCGTTGAAAGTGCCTGCTGACGTCACCCGTGGGGTGTTCCAAGTTTGTAAACCAGGGCCCGTTCGATCATCATGTATTTACAGAGGATAATCCAAAGCTCTCAAAAGCTGACCCCTATTTCATCCAATACATCAGGAAGCAGTGCATAGAAAAGCACAAGACACCGAACCAACGCGCCCCCGATGACCTCGTCGTTGTGTTGGCCCGTTAGGCCAAGCACGTTGTTCCAAGGTCCACGGAGAGCAGATTCCAACATACGGCACGACCAGATGAAAGCAGCTCGAAAGGTGGACCTGAGGACGAAGTTTCGAGGGCGCTGGGTACCTATCAGGGATAAGAGTGAGGCTGCTACTGAGGAAGTGACGGTGGGTGAACAGAAAGAGGAGACAATGGTGGGTGGGTGCGAAGACGATTTTTAGCTCTGCCGGCGCTTCGCGACGCCAACACGAGACGGAGAGAAGCAAATTCAATACTCGATCGAACACCCTTACAGCATGCCGAGGATGCCACGATAGGTAGACCAAACCCCGATCCCCACTCCTCTTCTCCCTTCCTATCGCTCTTACGCCCGGCAAACCCAACTGTTCTCACCCAGGCAAATGGCCACACATCATCTCCTCATCCAGCTTCCACTTCCCGAATCCAACCGCTTTTTGCATAAAATATGCGCCGCGATTCCGCTTCTCTCAGGGTCTCGATATCCAACAACCACGGATATTCAAGTACTCAGACCTCTGATAATTGCCACGGTGATTCGGGCAGCTGATCCCCCCCCGGCTGCTATAGAAGTCTCCTTGACAGCCACATATCATAGCGTCGGCGACAAACCAGGTCTTCAGCAGCAGCTCCGGCACTACCTATCACAACATTCGAGGCAAGAAATGAGAGGGTAGTGGCGCTTAACTTTTGACGGTTTGTACGGGAGGAGGGTACTGAGGGCCAAGAGATTTTGGTTTGAGCCCGATGAAATGCTCGTGAATGCTGACGTTTGGACTCAACCCGGCTGCGTGAACATAACGAGGACGGCGGCAAGGACAGCTGTGGCGGCACCGCCGGTGCTCAACGCCTTGGGCGCAGTATTTCCGCTTCCATTTCCAGTGTTACCACCCACCTTGGGCTTGCTCGCCACAGACGAGTCAATAGCCTTCATGCAAGTGAGTTGTGCCTGGGTCTGGGTGATGTCGCTGCTGCTCCCACCGGGGAAAAAGACAGTCAGGATTGGAACAATGTTGAAGAGCTTCAGCTGCCCGCTGACGACTCCATTGTCTCCCTAAGAATATGTTAGTACTAGGACCCTTTCTCAGCGTGTCGTTCCAAAGAGGGATTGACATACCGTGGTGCTGATGGTTGTCACGGGGGTGAGTTCGTACGACTTAGGCTCGATGGGCCAGCAGTTCGACGACGAGTTCTGCTCGGCCGTGATGGCGGCTGGGGCTCCCGGTCCGCTGAGCACTGCAAAGCCAATTAGCACCGCTGGAAGCATGTCACCAACAGCTCATACCTTTCGCCTCGACGCCCGACCAAGTAGTTCCCACCGAAAACGTAGAGCATTCAGGATCCATCTTCCCCTCGAACAAACTCTGAACCTGCGCACACGCGTCCTTGCTCGATAGGCCCTGGAGATCAACACCCCTCGCCCGCTGGAGCATCTTGCCGACGCATTGCTCGCTCATAGCCTGGGCGCATGTCCCCTGAGAGTTCAAAATTCCCCGAGGGTCATCGGAAAAATCGACGGTGTTGCTGACGTTGGTGAAAAAAAGCGCACATGCTCCGGTGGTATTGATATCCGCCCTCGGGTCAGATGCAAGGTAAAAGTCCTTGACAAAGCGACGGGGTGGTTTTGTGTCATCCAGAGTCACCGCCTCTACCCACGTGAGGCCAGTGAGAGAGACAGGGGCTCCGGGTATTCTAGATATGCCGATGTTGCTGTAGCTTTTTGATGTGATGTTGCAGTCGTTGGTTGACTGGTTGGGAAGTGTAGGGCACTGCACTTCAGCGCAGGAGAGAATCGTGTCTTGAGCTGCGACGAGTGCCGAGGTGGATGAAAGGAGGAGAACGATAAAGGCGGTCGTGGGTGACATTGTGGCTGAAATTACAAGACAATACTTTTGGGTGAAATATGTAGCGTAAAAAAGGGCCATAATTAGGTGATGAAACAAAGTCTTCTGGAAAGGTTGAAATGAAGAAATGAAAATGGCAAAGAGCAGAGATGAAGGTGAGAAATCGAGATTGAACCAGCAATGCGTAGAATAATCAAGGGAAGGGAGAAGAGATATCTGTCCTGTCAGTTATTGCGATGCCTCTCTGCAGGGTTGACGTTGCGAACGGAAGGTACTATAATTTCCGGGTTGCAGAAGATGAATCAGGCACTTGGATTGGGATGAGAGACATGAAATTCGACCCGATGGTACAAGCCCGGTAATGCCGGACGATACACCTTCAACACCAACGGCACTCGGCAATCGTCAAGGGAGACCCCAAAGCGAGCATTCAGGCGTTTCAGGACCCGCTATACTTCTCCCCGACCCACGTACAATCCTTGCACTAGCTACAGCAATCGTATTGGATAACAATACTTCCGAAGAGAGTAGAGAGTCGGACGAGATCCTCGAAAGTTCGGTTGCTGGATCCTCGAATCGCACGTCCATGACAACAGAAACACAGGCGACTAGCTTAGATCATATCTCTACAAAGACCGAGTCGGATTCTGTTGACAGCGACAACTTCTCCATTGCAGAATCTCTCAAGGACTACTTCCCGGATACAGACATTGCCCAAACCACCGACGATGAAAGCGCGATGGAGTCTCGATGCGCAGATTGCGAAGAGGTAGGAATCACACAATGCGGGATTTCCGTCGCATACTTCTTCCTGACACTTTTTCAGATCCTACAAGCGGGCCAGGCATTTGAGCTAAGTAGGTTGAATTCAACCTATATCGCTGCCGTGGAACTCACAAGCACACAGATGGCCACCAATGGCACCTCGACTGCGCTAGATGCGAGAACTGCCGCATCCACTTCGACCCTGACTCCTCTTTTCTCCTGCTCGGAGACGGGAAATTACGATGCACCACCTGCGTATCCGACTGTTCTGCCTGTAAAAAAAAAGATTGAAGACTTTGCCATCTTTGTAGGAGATCAAACCTTCCACCGTGGCTGCTTTCGCTATAGGAGTTGCAAGAAGACGGTAGAGGACTTTCGATATGCGAGGATGAGCCACGGGATGTTCTGCTCGAATTGCCACAAGTCTCTTATGGCTAAAAGGAGAGCTAAAAGGAAGACGTCAAAAGCACGAGGGCGTGCTGAGGCTGAGGCTGCACTCATGGGATACTCGACGGCCAACTTGAACGAAGACAGAGAAAGCCAGGAAATCCAAGAGGTGATTGGTCAGGCGCTTTAGGTAAGTGCCACATCAATCGGTTCCATTATCGGCAGGTAGCCGGGGCCTTTAGGGCACAAGGGAGGGCATATCTTTGCTGGCAGATTTTTGTTTTTGTTGCACCCACGCCATCTGATCGGCTTTGAGATTTGAGAAGGCAAACTCAAAAATAAAGCAAACCCATATACAAGACGAAGTTTCTTGCAGTCTTTTTTTCAGGAGCATGAGGCAACCTCGCTATCCAAGAATCAGTAAGAACATAAGCGACTAGGTAGGAACCTTCGCCATTGGATGCAGAGGTAGGACACAACCATAGTTGTGGAGTTCATGTCTAGCATGAAGTGGAAGATACTCCAGTTCTTATGCCTCCCAATTTGGTTGTGCGGTCAATGACCAGCGAGGCTGTAGAACAAAAAGGAAGAAAACAACGTTGTCGACAAACGTTGTCGTCTGGTATGAGTACTTGACCCAAATGCATCAGAGGACATGAACTTCACTCGTGAGATGTAAAATGTGGATGATAGAATCGCGTGAGCATGTCTGGATATTGCCCTATATCTAACCTAGTTTTCTGAGATGTTCTCAGGCCTGGTTTGTATAAACACACATGTTCCCTTCTCCAACAGGTTGCCATCAAGATCCTCGCCTCGCAGCCCCATATTGGCCGCGACAGCTGTTGTTCATGAGCACTTGCTCTTTTCTATATCAACATGCCAGGGCTATTCCCTCGCCCCATACGGACTGATGACCTCAGCTCATGGATCATTGTGGCCTAGAATCCTAGCCGCTATGACACGACCCCGTACCTCTACTTAGCTTCAACCGGATCACCTCCAAGAAGTGCCACAACGCCGCTAACCTCCAGACCATCGACGCAGTAATCTTTGGCCTCATCACGTAGCCACTCGAGCTTGCTTAGTAGTGTGCCATCGTGGTTTGCATCATTATCTGCAGCGCGCAGCCGCTCCGTGGGTGTCATGGACTTGACAATGTTCAGCAGGACGTCGACCACACATGTATCAAACTGAAATTGCTTGCGCACTTCAGCGCCCAGTCTGTCATTATTATTACCAGACAGCACCGTCTCGCCAATGTGGCTCAACGCTTCGAGGGCGTTGAGCTTCGTCCCGTACGAGCTGTTGTCCGTGGTCTGTTCCCGTATCGCCTCGACGAACCCTGTTATCTTGTCGAAGACTTTGAACGCTGCATCGTATTGCTTGCTGTCGCTTAGGCGGGTGTAGGAACTGGTATTGAGAAGTGCCCATGCACTTTTGCTAAAGGGGACGAAGTCGATCACGGCTATGTCGCGACCCTCCTCCTCTTCCTCTTCCTCTTCGTCCAACTCGCTGTCATCCTCGTCTTCTTCGTCCTCTTCTTCGTTCTCGTCGCCGTCCTCGTCGCCGTCCTCGACACCGTCCTGTTGTCTTCCGCAGATGTTAGCAAATGTGCTTAACAGAGCCGACGCGAGCAAACGGGAAAGACTTACTGCTCCTGCCCCATTGGATGCTGAGTGGCCTGCAATAGCGACTTCAGTTCGCGCTTACATTGGGAATGCAGCTCGCAGCGGTAAGCCTAAACTATGGCGAATTGGGCTTCTCGCGACGTCGATGCCAAGGAAGCCGGAATGGATCCCAGGGTCGCCTCGCTCAGCGCCGACACCATTGAAGCAAAAGTGGTGTTGTGGTTCACTGTTGGGGGCTGTTGGTGTCCGTTCGCGTGAGGGGGCATTTGGTAGCTGGGGTTCGCAGCCGGTGGGTGTTGGTAGCCCTGGCTCACGGGCGGGAGCTGTTGCTGGTAGCCAGCTGAGGAAAGCTGCTGATGGGGCTGTGCAGGCCACTGCAGGTGCCCGTAGGCGGCCTGTTGATGGGAGGGGGCTCCCTGTTCCTGGAACATTGGTGGCATTTGGTATTACGCCCGCGTCTGCTGGAGCTGGAGCTGGTGCTGCAGCGCTTGCTGCTGGTACAGGAATTGTTGGTGCTGCACCTGCTGCTGCTGCTGCTGTTGGTAACTCGAGAAATTCGGTCGAGACATTGGTTACTGGTCGGCTGGCCGAAAAGGTTGATCGCTTGCTCCGTTGGCCATGGCCTTTTTCACGGCAGGCTCGGAGACACCAGGATGCCAGCAGGCCTCGCAGTCTGGCTGTCCACAGCCACGGCCGCCGCAGTTCACTCTTGGTCTTTTGGTTGTCATGGCGGGAGTAGGAGGTGGTGAGGTGGCCTGGTGTGCTCTGGGTGGGAAAGCGCGGTCGGGACGACGTGAAGAAGGTGACAAGACTATACTGCGCGTGGCCACGGCGAGGCCCATAATGGGATCGACAAGGCCAAAGGGTCCACTTGACAAGACTCTTTGTCGCGTCATCAACGCCAGAGCACGTGATAAGATGGACTTATCCCTGCAAGTACATCAACAGGATAGGGTTGTGGGTCTGTCGGTCAACGTCCTCACACTTCCGGAGTTCAAAACAAACTGCAGAGTCGCTCCGCGCAACCCGCAACACCCCCATATTAGTAATTTGAAACACCCTTTACCGTGATGGGACCTCTTAGGTTGAAAAACTTCTTGAACACATAACTTGCACAGGACTGCCAGCCCCCGACCGAATTGTTAACACCCTCCTCTAATTCAGAAGTGCAGAAGGAGCCGCTGCCGCGGTCGTCGATGCTAGCCTCAATTGGGGCTTGATTTTCTCTTCAGGCAAGATGTCGCCAATCTTAGTGTGTTTCCCAATCACATTTTGCAGGTCAGGGGGAGTTCTAGATCATCGTTCTTGACAACCCAGGCACCAGCTAACCACGTTGTTGGCTTGGAATCTGTCACTTCTCCATTCCCATGAGGTTTGATAATTGAGAGAGGAGTTTCATTGTCTACGATTAACCTGGAAAGTACCTAGGAAGTCACACTGCACCGAGTCTAAAATTACATCTTGCGCCACACGAACTAATCACACCCCTGCGCCCTCACTCGTCCTTAATCTTCAGAACAGCTTTGCCGAAATTCTTGCCTGAAAACAGATCTAGCAAGCCCTGAGTCGCATTCTCGAGTCCTTCGCTGATGTCAAGCTTGGCCTTGATGCTCCCATCGGCCAGCCACTGGTGCATTTTGGTCTGGTGATCCTCAAGATACGCCGGGCCAAAGTCCGGGTCGGCCACAATAAAGCCACGCATGGTGAGTCGCTTATCAACAAGGCAAAGCAAGTTCTTGACGCCATCCCAGTCCTTGGGGTCACGGTTGTACTGCGTGATCTGGCCGCTGTTAGTCTCTGTCCAGTATCCGGCCCAAAAGGAGCAAGACGCAGTAAAGCAAAAGAAGGCAAGAGAAAAAAAAAGGAAAGGAAAAGAGCAACCCACCATCCCACAAGCAATAATCCTCCCCCTCTCATTCATCGCCTCCAGCGCCGCATCCAGCTGCTCCCCACCCACATTATCAAAATACACATCCACCCCCTCCGGCGCCAGTCTCTTCAGCGCCTCCCCCGCCCTCTCTATCTTATAATTAAACCCGGCATCAAACCCCAACTCCCTCGTGATAAACTCCAGCTTCTCATGGCTCCCCACAGACCCAATCACCCGCATCCCCTCCCGCTTCGCAATCTGCCCAACCATCTGTCCCACCGCGCCAGCAGCACTGCTCACAAAGATGGTCTCCCCCTTCTTGGGCTTCCCAATCTCATAAAGTGCCGAGAAGGCAGTCAGACCAGTCATCCCCACCGGGCCGAGATAAAGCGCGAGATCGTCGCCTGTCCATCCAAACGGGTTGGGCAATACTGCGCGGATCTTGAAGGGTATATCTTCGGCCGTGAGAGTCGCGAACTCGGCAAACGGCAGGTCTGCTAGGACGAGGTCCCCTGCGGAATATTCTGAGGCCGAGGATTGAATGACTCGCGCGACGGCGTCGTTGGTGATGGGGGCGTTGAGGGTGTAGGCTGGGGTGTATGGGGGGGGGGAGGGGTCGCGCATCTTGTCGGTTAGGAAGGGGTCGAGGGAGGTGTAGAGGATTGAGAGGGTGAGGCCGCCTGGGGGAGGGGGAATCGAGGGGTCGAAGGGGAGGGTGGCGAGGGTGAGCGTTTTGTTGGGGATGGGGAGACCCGAGGGGGGGATTGAGCTGAAGAGGAGGGTTTTGTTGGATGTGGCCATTGTGGTGATGGCTTAGATGGTTCGATGTTGGTGAAGCTGCGAGGTAGAGAGGTAGGTTGATGGGGCGGTGATTTGGTCAAGTTGTGGATGAAGTGATATTGTTGATGTTGTTGGGGTTGTTGCCAAGATGTCGATTTGATGCTTTGAACTTGATCGATTCGATGTTTTGGTGCTGGAGATGATGTTGGTTCAGGTTTAGTCGATTCTGCCGAAACATGGCCTGCTTTATAGGTACCTGAGGATTCCATAGCCATTGATTCATTGATGTTATCATCATGGCCTTACACGGCTGCTTGTCGCACCGGCGCCGGCGTGGGGACGAATTGCTCAGCTGCTGATTCACCAACGGATTTACCCGATGATGCCAAGAATGGTAAGATGGTGTTACAATTTTCGCCAAGCCGGGCTCCGCGGACGGCCGGGTGCCCATTGGCGCGCAAACTTGCCGCTTTGCTTCCCGCTTGGTGTGCCGGTAGCGGGAGCCTATTCCCCCGCTCCGATGCAGGTTCCACCGCTCCCGTTCTATTGATCCGTTGCGTCCACACATTCGGCGAGGCGTAATGTGCTCGATGACAGGAGGATGGCGGATATGAAAATGGAACGGACGCGAGATCCGCAATGGTGAGACATCAGCCGTACCTACAATGAGTCATTTTGACCGTGACTGACAAACTGCTGCGATGGGTAATAGCCTTTCAAACCGCCGTTGCTCTGGCTGAGTACCGTTTTCTAACTAAGCTTGATATTGAGGAGGAGGGTGAGACTGCTGTGTTAGGAGAGGAAGATTTTAAGCAGATATGCAACATAGCGATGAAGTTCAAGGAATACCTAATGGATATGAACGATGGATTGGACAAGCAAGGGAGAGCGGCGGTGGAAAGAGGCCTGGCTTGAGGAATAGGATGTTGGGAACGTACTTATCTACATATTCCTTAATATTGCGCGTACTAGTAATGTATTGTGGATAATTCCAGCTCAACTCCTTTGTGCCCAGGCGTGATTTGTGGACGCAGAGAGAGAACAGAGCCACGTTCTTTCCTCTTTTGCAATACAATTATGGTAAACCAGGAGTACTTCCTAGGTCATTAATAAGTGGATGTCTGATTTGGTGTGTATACGCTGGCGGACGGCGTAATTTGAAGTGCCCTGCACGCCACAATCTGTGCCACATAGAGGATTTTGCACCCTGTGATCCAAGCCGATCGGATTTGAACCAAACAGCTGGCCACAAATAGCAAAAAATGAACAGAACAAAAACATACAACACCAGGGATTCGCTGGTCGTCACCGACCCAACTACTAGTCTGGCCCTCACTGGCTTGTCTATGGGAGAGCGGACGGGATCCCGAATTTTCCAGTGGGTATGGTCGTATGTGACAATTCATCATTCCGTTTCAGTATGTATAGCAGCTCTTGTGAAAGAGCCGATGCAGAATGAAAACACAGTTATACCGCCACTGGCGCCGATAGCGTCAAGGTAACTGCTGTACCGGAGAGGTTTGTCCAATGGATAGCCGGCTCCGAGCCAACCTGGTCTACCCGAGTTGAACCGGATGCTCCTGATGGAACCGTCACCGGTACCTCCACGCCGCAGGTGTTGCCGTTGGCCGTGACTGTAACACTGACGACGGACCGCCCGTCTTCCGAGTAATTGTACTTTAGGTTTGGGTTGCAGCCGCTGTATCAGTCAATTAGCAAGCTGATCAGACAGCATCCACTTCGAGAACGTACTCAAGCTCCATGCGATTCAAGAACAAGGCGCCGATGTCGTCGTGTTTCAGAGACGCAATCGGCCAGTTGGTCCTAGATATCCGTCAGAGACCCGTGAAAGATTTATGAGCTCGATTGCAGCTTACAGCCTCGTCATCTCCTGCGTGATTGTTTCTACCCAGATCTGGAAAAGTGAAAGAGGTCCCAACTGTGAGCCGACAGTGATCGAGTCCACATCTCCATATCGCAGATTCGCTTGGTGGAACATAAATCTATTGGCTCAGCTGTATTAGCATGTGCAGGTCTACAGCGAGTAAAAGCTTCGGGGTTATGGAAAGATAGGAGGAGACTCACGGGTCAGGATGCAACCCAAGAAGGTAGCGTGTGTTCACCGCTCGAGCGTTGTCGAGTAGTGTGTCAAAGTTGCCGCTACCAGCAGAGGTGTTGATCCATTCTAAAAGCGTGCAGTTTTGGAAAGCACAGTTGTAGTAGATAGTGGTTGCTGTGATACGTTAGCTTGGTGTAGACAAGACTGAGCTGCTGTGATCAGAACTTACCCCATCGAGGGACGATGACGAGCCCGGCATAGCCGTTGGCCTCGACAGTGGTGATGAGCGGCCAAAAAGAGTTTGCCTAGATTGGCATGAAACGACGGTAAGAGGGACTCACAGAAATCAGAGATATGAACTTACCTGGTTCCTGAGAGCCGGCCTTGTGTTGTCTCCCACAACAATCCTGATTCGGTTGTCCATCCAAGCTCGGATGGCATCGCCGTTGTGGAGGCCGGTGATGGCCGGCGGGATTAGGCCAGCGGGGGAGAACCTCGGGCTGTCCCACAACCCGATCTGCTTCAGCCAGTCAATATTGAAGTGAATCTCACGAGTTGCATCATGATACGTGGCGTTGTTGAGCTCTTCGTGGGTGAATGTGTGAGAGACTGAGGCGAATGTGTCGACATTGTTGCTGAACCATGTTGCGATGCTGTCCAGCTTCGCGCATGTGAGACTCCACGTGTAATTCTTGAACTCGGCAGGCCAAAGATCCGTCCCGGTCCCGAGTGGCTTTTGGAATTCAAGAGGCGTATCAGGCGGAGAGTCGTACTCAACGCCGTAGTTTGGGGTGCACACTCCAGCATTTGCCGGGAGTTCGGCCACCTGCTCAATATCACCGTTGCCGTTATGACCGACTTCAATGAAGTAGTTCGATCCCGACGGCAACCGGCCGTTGATATCTGCTTGCCACGCCTTGTGAACTTCCAAGTCGCTCGTGCGAATGCGAAACGAGGTGCCGTTAGGGAAATACATGCCCGTTTCCAGATGCATGTCGTCGACCTGGGTGTTCAGGTAGATTTTTCGTTTACCAACAACTTGACGGATTCGCTGTTAGCGGACGGCGTGAGGGAATTCCCCCTAAATGCGACTCACAAAGACCGCGCGTTATCCAGTGGATGTACGCATGCTGCAAGAAGTTGCAGGACTGAGACCAATCGGTTGACCATCCCATAAACCACACCATCTGCTGCCGCCCGCCGATGTTGTTGATGATAGCCGCCGTCATCGTAGAGGCAACCGAACCCCCCGAGTCTGGCGCAAATGTGGCAATTTGCTGAGCGATAGTGGAGTTGGCGATTGTTGCTGGGTAATGCCACAGACCCAATGTGCTCACTCCGGCTCCCCTGTTCCACGGATGTCAGCCATTCAACGGTCTCGACAGGTTGGGTACCCCAAGTTGCTGGCTCACGTCTTGATGTTGGCAGTCGGGAAAGCCGACGAGTCACTAATGCTCACCAGCTGTTCTACACTTGCGTTGCAACACCCTCCACCGCCAGCAGCAGCCGTGACACCTGTAACAATGTTAGACGTGGGCTTGCCAACTGTCATCCGGGGGCGAGTCAATTTGGATTTCAAGCTCTAGATCTTACCCAAGTCTGTGCTCGGGAACACGTCCAAACGAACCATTCGCACGCCAAAGCCGGTCTGGTAGTCATACAGAGCCTGCCATTGGGCAGCTGTTAAGGCACTCCCCCATCCCGCGGCGAAGAGGTACGCAACCTCGCTCAGGACTACAATGCCGCCATAATTCCCCTCTATTGCCGAGGCACTTAATGAGGGCAAGGTAACTCCGCCCTGAGGCACAAGAACCACCTCGTAAGGGATGCCGTAGCCTTGGAACCCAGACGTGGCAGAACTCGCCGAGGCAGCATCGCGAGCAAAGACCAGGATGGTGTTGGATACCGAGTGAGCAGCATATGTTCCGATGGCATGCAAGGCCAAGAGCGTTCCAAGCGTGGATCGAAGCATAGAGGGAAACATTGCTGTCGTCTGATCTTGTGGGCGTCAGGTGGGAGCTAAGCGGAGGCTTGGATGGGTGGATGTCGTCGGTTTGCTTCGGACGCAAACGCGGCACATGAGACGGGCAATCAGCAGAGAGCAGAGAGCAGAGAGCGTCGAGATCCCCTTCGATGGCGACAGTCGGGGTGCGCTAGCTGCTGGATGGCTCGGTGAAACACTCCGTGACTGCCATGTGGTCAATGGTTGCCCTATATGGCAGACCATCAGAGGTCAGCCAGCTGATGCTGCGCAGGAGGCAGGGCGGGCGACTCGAAGCGAGGGGCATCCAGCTCGTGATCGAAGTGGCCGCCATCAAGGCCCACCGGAGGAAGAGATTCGCATTCGTGATTCGTAATTCGTACGCACAGCAACTCAGCAAAGCCTCATCGTCGTGAGGCAAACCAGGTCTCTCAGCATTTTGCGTGACTCAAAATCGTGACCCCGGAAGAGCGCGCGGTCAATTGGACATGCATTTGTTTGCCAGCTCCGGTGCAACATTTTCGCTGTGGTGCAATGCAACTGCCTCCTAGTATTTGGCCCAGGCCGCTCGCGTCCATCGCAGGTTCCGACTTTGAAGCGTGGTGGACTCATGGCTTGCCCGAGACAAAGGCCGCGCACACAACCACGCGGCGCTGGCATCCAGCACGCAGCAATTTATTTTTGCGGGTGCTCTTGTCAACACGGGCAGCCAAGCACGGAAAGGCGTTGGTCTCTATATTACGAGCCCCTGTCAATTGCGTCAGTCAAAGCGCGACGGGAACCGTTCGTGAGCCGTCCTAGCCGTTTTTCCCACAGTGCGCTTGGACACGCGATCCATCATCTCCATCCCGTCAGTTTCTTTCCATCCCAACATCCACCCCCGTGGCCACCGCCCGGCACTGCCCTGCAGGCAATTAAGGGACCCGGACCTGCAGCCACCCACAGGAGGGCCGACCTTGGAGCCCTTTTCAGCTTTCGATAGCCACACGATTCGTCCTCCCCGCCTCTAACTTCTCGTCTTGCGACACAACACTACCCAGGCAAGACGCCCCGTATCACGTCGGAAATCCGAGCGACGGCCCAGAACCACACGCTTCTGCGAGCAACCTGCGACCTTTTCCCGACCGCCCATCGAATTCAGAATGACAACGCGGACCGCGCCCCCAACCTTGGTCCAATAATACACCGGAGTGGGCGAGGAAGGCAACCCGGGGTCCGGCGCTCGATTGACGCCGGCGCAGGCGCTCCACGCAGCAGGTTGCCCCTCTTTCAAAACTGATTCCAATCCCGAACCACGACGCGCTCGCCGATCGCGAGCTCGCCCGATACCACGACTCTCGCCTGTTTACCGTCCACAACCCGATATGGCTGGTTCTTTGGACGACGAGGACCGTGGCGTCAGCAGCCAGAAACCCCACCAGGCGACAATTTTGCCCCGCCATCGCCGGTCGAAGCTCGCCCTTTGGGCCGTCCTGAGTACAATTCTCATTCTCGCCCTAGCGCTTGGTTTGGGCTTGGGCTTCACCCTACGGCGCGGCCACGATGGATCGCCTCCGAAACCGTCGCCCACTCGCCCCCCTACACCGACCGCTGTGTGGCAGCCAGAAGCCGGGGCGTCGTGGCAGATTGTGCTGGACCAAGTTCTAAACATCGATGGCGAGAACCCCGCGGTCGAGCCAGACGTCGGCATCTTCGACATCGACATGTTCCTCCACCAGAACTCAACCGTGTTGGCCAATTTGCACAAGCTGGGGAAGAAGGTCATCTGCTACTTCAGCGCCGGCTCTTTCGAACCCGACCGGCCTGATTCGTACAGGTTCCAGCAGTCGGATCTCGGCAAGCCAGTTAAGGGCTGGCCTGGCGAGCACTGGCTGAACCTCAGCAGCCCTTCGGTTCGGGAGATAATGGCCTCGAGGGTTGAGATCGCCAGCCAGATGGGCTGCGATGCCATAGACCCAGACAATGTCGACGGGTACCAGAACGACAACGGCTGGTCGCTCACTTCCGACGACTCGGTTGAGTTTCTGGAATTCCTTGCTAGCAAAGCCAGCGAACTCAACCTCGCGGTAGGGCTGAAGAATGCGGGCGATATCATCTCCGACGTCCTGCCTCTCGTCCAGTTCGCTGTAAACGAGCAATGCGCTCAGTTCGACAACTGCAGCCCTTTCCGCCCCTTCATCAAAGCGGGGAAACCTGTTTTCCATATTGAGTACCCTCACGGTGCGCCCTCCAACGTGTCAGCCGCTGAGTCGACCGACGCCTGCACATCAGTCGGCTCATCAGTCGGCTCCATCCACTTTAGCACGATCATGAAGAGTTCGAAGCTGGATGGCTGGGCGCAATATTGTGACGGGGCAAAGGCAAACACAAATGTCTTTAGCTGAAACCGCTAGGACAATGTTATTGTCCCACTGTCTCATTCCCTATCTTCAGCTGCTCATATGACTTGGGTGACCGCGGAGACAAAATTGGACTTCTTTCCTCATCCGCTTCCCCACAGGATTCTTCCTCCATTACAAAAGCAAGCCCCGTGTAAGATGATGGGACGCATTGGCTTCGGCCCGCGGCCGTTCGTTTTGGTTCCGTTGTACATCTATCCCAGCCCAAAGTCGTGGGAGCCTCTGTTTGTGGCGGCACGATCTTATCCCTCCCAAGAGTTTGGTGTCATCGTCAACCCAGACAACGGGCCCGGGAGCTTCCCAGCACCGGATTGCAATTACCTGAGGGACCTTCTGGAACTTTCTTCGCTCAACAACGTCACCATCCTCGGCTATATCTATTGCAGTTATGGGGACCGCGCCCTTGCCGAGATGGAAACCGACATTCAGGTCTACCGTGGCTGGATTGGCCAAAGCGTCTGCCTTCCTGATCCTCGGCAACCAGAGGCTGACTCGTCCAAGTCAACACCAGGTGGGTCTGTAAGGATCGACGGGATTTTTGTTGACGAGGTCCCATTCGAGACGGAGTACATCGACTACCTGACATCGATCTCGCAAGTGGTGAAAGAAAGCCTCGGAGGTTCGGATAAAGGCCCCAGCATTGTCATCTACAACCCCGGCATCTTTGTCGAACCAGCTTTCTACGGACTTGCAGACTACATCGTCGTTTTTGAGAACGCAGCATCTGAGTGGGGCTCGCAATATGTGCGAGAGAATTTGGCGCAGTTGACGCAGGACCTCCGAAGGCGTTCAGTCGCCATCGCTCACAGCCAGGGCTGCATCGAGGAGCAGCTGCAGTTCCGCGAGGACGTGGTATCTGCTGGGTTCGCCGGCCACTTCTCGACTGCCATGCCGGGGTACACACGCTTCTGCACGAACTGGGAGGACTACATCCGAGATGTGGATGACGGTTGGTCGAAGACTAAACGGGATACGATGCAGATCTAGCCTTAGACAAGCCGCCTTAGATGTAACATGCACCTACATAGGTGCATGGTGGAATAGAAAACCCTTGTTCCTGGCTACTTGTCTTCATTTAGCATCGGAGCCATGGTGGATGTCGTGTTGGTGCTTGCATCTGCATCGAGAGATCTTCGGGGTCGAATATCCCCCTCGTATTCCTTGGCGCCTAGTCCAAGTCCAGCACAAAGCTTCCACGCCATCATCTGTCGTGCATGCAAGCACTGGGGATTTACGAGGTGTACAAGCGGTATTCTCGTGATACTTGCAGCTTGTTTAACCTGCATCCTAACTCCCCGCTATCTTGCACAAGCTCTAGCTGTCTCGGCCTTCGTATTAGGACATGGCATTGTCACGAGTCCCACATATGGACATCCGGCCCGAACCGCTGCGAACGACTGTTGCCACGGAACAGGGCATCTCTGAGTCAACATGCCGCATGCGTGCATGCAAGAGAACACCAGCGGACGTTTGTGGAAGGGCCGACGCACTGCAGCAACCCAGTATCACGGTAAGCACAACGTCAAGTGGTACGTAGTACCAGCGAAGCGCGGAACTCCAATGTTTGTTTTTTTCCCGAAAGAGAAACATACTAGAAGCCCTCCCCTTCACCCTGACACAAAACTTGCAGAAAACACCCGAAATTAGCATTACCCAGTACCTAGTCCATAGCACGACATCCCCCCTCCCCTCCCCTCCGGACCCATTACGCAACCGCACCCGTATCACCTCACCGTCCGACGCACAAAGTTCCACAGATCGGCCGCGCACTGCGCGATGCTCTCCCTCGGCGACCACCCCAGCTCGCGCTGCGCCCTCTCCGTCGACGCCACACACGCCCCGACATCGCCGGGCCGTCTGCCCGCCCACCTCACAGGAATACTCCGCTTCGCCGCCGCTTCCAAGCTGCGCACCGCCTCCAGCACCGTCGTACCACTCCCGCTGCCCAGGTTGAACGCCCGGAACCCTCCCCCGCCCCCGCCCTCCCGCTCCGTGTCCGTATTCCACGCCAGCGCGCAGATATGCCCCCTCGCCACGTCCAGCACGTGCACAAAGTCGCGAATGGCCGTGCCATCGCGCGTCTTCCAGTCGCACCCGAACACCTTCAGCGTCGGCCGCACCCCCGTGAGGACTTGCGCCAACACCGGGTACAAGTTTGTAGCCTCGCCGCGCGGGCTTTCGCCGAGGAGACCGGACGGGTCGCACCCGACGGGGTTGAAGTAGCGCAGGGCGACGATGCGCCAGGCGGGGTCGGCGGCGGCGGCGTCGGCGAGGATGGCTTCGGCGAAGTATTTGGTGCGGGCGTACGGGCAGGAGAGGCCTGTGGGGGAGGGAGAGGGGGAGTTGGGGGAAGGGGAGGGGGAGGGGTCGAGGTGTGACAGGTCATCTTCCCTCAGAGGCAGGCCGGCGTTGGCCTTGGAGCCGTAGACGGTGGCGGAGGAGGAAAAGATAAAGTTGTGGATTCGGTAGGCGTCGAGGCGCTGCAGGAGGGAGACGAGCCCGCAGACGTTGTTTTGGTAGTAGTGCAGCGGGCGCTTGATCGAGTCGAGCACGGATTTGTACGCTGCGAAGTGGATTACCCCGGTGATGCGCGAGGAGTAGGTCATGTTCTGGGCGCCGGCAGAGTCGATAGTCATGACGAGGTCGCTGTAGGACTCGAGGAGGAGGCACATGGCGCGGCTGCGGTAGTCGAGGCGGTGGAAGTGCAGGAGGGGAGGGGTGGTGGCGTTGGAGCGGCAGTGGGACTCTATGAGGGTGTTGATGTTGCGCAGGACGCTCTCGTAGGAGTTGCTGAGGTTGTCGACGAGGATGACTGGGTTTGTTAGTATTGGGGGTGGTTTTGGGGTGGCGTTGTGGGTGTCTACCATTGTGTCCTGCTCTTAGGAGTTCGAGAACCGTGTGGGAGCCGATATAGCCAAGGCCACCGATGACGAGGACAAAGTTATTCGACGGCGCGACATGTGATGGCTCGCAGTGGCGTGTCTCGAGGTTGGGGCTGTTGCTATCGTGAAGCGGGAGCGGTGATGGCAGCAGCTCGGTCTCGGATCCGTTGTCAGATCCGTTGTCGGAGAGCTCAGGGGTAGTCAACGGCGAGGCATTCGGGAGTGATATCGGCGAGGACGACGATGTTGAGCACTCTTCGCAGCAGTCCGTTTCCGCCATGTCCATAATGCTGTGGGGATCTTGAAAAGGGTTCATTTTGATCTGATTCTAACCCTTGAGACGTGTGGTAGTCTCTTCCACGTCGAAAGCAACATCGACGGCGGGATATAAGGAAAACAGCACATTGGGTGGTTACCAAACACCGTCAATCTTGCAATTCTATCTTTGGTAAACAACAATGCTAGTCATTTCTTCTCTGGGGGCTTTTCGCCGTCGGGCCGTTTCCGCTCTTATCGCAAGGTGACTGCATCGCGGCTTCACCGACATGATCTTGGAATGCTAGCAAGGACTCGCCATGTCCGATGCTATCGTGTAAACTGGGAGTCCTTGACCGCCATCGTTACTGCAGCGGTATCGACGAATACGCCATGGAATTCCATGGCCAGTTGCCAACTCCAACAGCTAATTCGAAGATGATGCGATGTTGCAACATACGTTAGCGCGGCAGTGTCAGAGCCCATACGAGCAAAGCTACTGCTATATGCATGCCAGTGTACTGGCCAGGGCCCTTATTCAGCCAGCTTTCAAGCTGCATATCCCTTTGGGGACGCGTCGTGAGCAGCTAACGAACGGTGTTGAAGCGCCGGAGCCAATGCTTTCGAATGAGACCAGGATATCGGGTCTCCTGAAAAGGGCTGAGGCCTTGGCATCCCATCCCCGCGGTGTTCGCAGGTGGCGGTGAGCATTTCCTCTTGCCGGAATCTAGTGCGCAAGGAAATCTGCGAAGTGTAGCGTTGAGCGCATATATTGTGGCGTCTGCAGAGAAAGAGAAAAACGGCCACCGCATGAAGTTAGCAGACGGAACCCTCCAACTGCTTTCCGGTGATACTACTGAGCTGTTAGTAACAGCCACCCGGCGCCGGGGAAGGCCCGAGGCGTCGTAATCTGGTCATGGGCCTGTCAGATTCTCGTGGAAAACTAGGTGGCATAGAAGCAAGGGGATTGCCAACGGCGGGATCAAAACCAGGGGAGCTGAGGCTTGGAACGCGGAGCTATCATGCAGCCATTCCGTATGTAACACGGCATGGGAAGATCGAACCCGTATACCAACGTTCTTCAAGCATGTGTAACTAATCACCGTACCTCGTGGCCTCCACGTGGGTCAAAGGCCATCCGGTGGATTAACGGGACGGCTCAGCAGTTGCAAAGATTACACCGCACTGGCGGAGCCTCTTCCTTAGCTGCATTGTGCACCCATACTAATCCTCCGAGAGTAACGCCTGGCCAGCGGAATCGCCAAGATAGATTCTGTTGCGCAATATGCTGTCTAGTATGTTGGTTGTCTAGCGGCTGGTGACCAACCACTGTTTTCCGAGGCAGAGTATGCCGCCGAATCACCAGTGGCAAGGCTGGCGTAATCACAACTGGCGCCCAGTTGAAGTGCGTCCGGAATGCACCGCATATAATTTAACAATAATGCATCTTGCATGTATCGTTATTCGTGGCGGGAGCGGCATTGTTCGAGGCGGATTATACGGTCTATTCTGGGTGTGCTTGTGCGTCTTTCCTAGTGGCAACTTTGGAGAGGAAGGCATCGCCGAAGCTCTCTAGCCTGCATAGGGCTCCTCACCGAGTATCCCATTGACTTCTACCCCCAATGGTCTCCTCGGTTCGCTGGATGCATCGTCTCAGCATCGAAGGGAGAGTCGCAATTGTCGAACTGTCGCGGGAACCTTTTCTCAAGCCATTGTTGGAACCCTCTAATATCTAATCGTAATGTTTATCCTCGCAACGGCCTAGCCGCCCTCAGCTCGATTCCGAATCGCCATTGCGGCAGACTGTAGGTATCACAGATCAGATGCTGCATCATGGCCTCCTTTTTTCAGCCCTCGGGATCATCAGGTGACCCAGTCATCGCTGCTTGCAATACAAGTCTGAAAGAGAGGCAGGTTTATTGCAACCGGCCCATACCCTATCACGATAGGCTGCAAACACCACTGCAGCGCTTCACACTATCTTTCTCCATACTCTGTCTCGTCATCCCTTTTGTTGTTTTGGTCAGCCGAACATGGCGTCGCTGGAGAAAAGTCAGAGGGGAAGGAGGGGGGAACAGGTGAGTATTCATCCTCACCACTGGCGTTGACAATGGCAGAGTCTGACAGCCAAGCTAGGGCACACAGAAATACGACATCATTTCAGGGGAGATCTAACCACTCGGTCTTTTCAGCCGCCATTGATTTGAAGCCGCTGGCATCGATCCGGGTGCTTCACTTTCTCGATAGGAGTTCTGATGTCACAGCCGTGCGAGATAAAAATGCAGCATATGCGGTGCCGCTGCCATCATTTGCCGATCCCGAGTCGAGTTACCCGCCACTTCTCCGGTCGCCTGAGCCGGGACGAATGATTCTCGGTATTGTTGAAGCCGGCACCCTGTCGAAACCTGCAATGCCCGTGTGGGCAAATTTCCTATTCAATCTTGTTCAAAAAGACAAACTCATCTCGGCAATCGTTTTGCGTGTTGACGGCCTAACCCCCGACGATGACCGCTTGGCCCTGTTAGATGATCTCGTTGCACGGCTCTACAACAGAGCGGTCCCAGTGATCTTGAGCTGTCACCATGATAGCAGCGGGATCGACTTGGTCGACTTTGGGTTTGCCGGGGGCGTTATTGTGGAGAATGCGTGCATCCTCTCGGATGGTAGTAGACGAGACTATTTCAGGTCAGCAAGACTGCGACAGATCATGACGAGATGCGCCGAACAGCGCCGCGAGCGACCTGGATTCCTTGTTGGTTTTCACGACGTCTGGGAGCAACGTCCTTCGGCCGCCGTTGTCTGCAGGGCGCTAAAACTAGCGAGACACTTCGAAGCTGTATATGGTCATGGCCCCAAGCAGGCCGGCCAAGATTTCCATGGGGTTCAAGATGTCGCGCAAACGATCAGCGGGTTCGAGTTCCTCCGAAGACCGGAGACTTGCGAGGTGTGTGAAAGCTGGTTGTCTGAAAGGAAACCGAATGAGCTGACAAAAATCAGCTGCAAAAGATTTGGCTTCAGCAGAAACGGAAGGTGCACACCGGGCCGCATTCTGCGAGTGACCAGGACAAAGTGGCGTGCTTGGCCCTTGTTGAGCTAAAGGAGCTCCTTCCGAGAATCGAACACCAGCTAATGCCTCTCCCGCTTCCCGAAGCACTGAAAGAGACGAACAAAAACAATGAGCAGACTGTCTCACAGCCAAATTACCTCAAACTCGCACCGCCGCGCGTTGACTTCTGGGAGTCATCCGCTGATGGGGAGCGGATATCGCCCCTGGGATGCCTCCCGCTGACTGTTGCGGCCACCCAGGAGCATCACACGGCCGTTCTAGCGACGCAAATTGACCTCAGGGACCTGAACATGCTCCATCAGCTTGACGAAACAGACGTGGACAAGATCATTCAGCAACTCCGGTCCCTGCAGACAGTTTCGACGCAGTTCCACTTGGTCAGGCTGCTGATTGAAGGGCTCGCCCAGAATACCGTCGTCGTCCACAAAGGCCTCAGCACAGGATTCACTGTTCCCGACACGTCGGTCGAGTTCTGGGGTCTTGCCGCTGCAGCCCGCGACGATCAAAGCAGCGTCGACATCTTTCTGTCTCGGCGATCGCCCGACGACGCATCCACCGTGCTCCACGTTTGGCTGGCACACAATGGCGTCTCAAGAGTCCATCGGCTCGAAGAGGAGCTGCGCTTAGAAGCAGCTTACAGCCCCACAAAGAGTCACACATCACTTCCCCTGAGCATCCGGGCCGCGATTGATAGAGCCACGCCAGCTGAGACACTCTTCTTTTTGGAACAACTTCAGGTTGCTAGCCCCCGACACCGCTTCAAGCGAGCCATCGAGAGCCACTGTAAATTTGTGCTCATCGACGAAGTTTCGGTGGAGGCTTGGAATGACGCGCATTGCCGCCAGTTTCTTGATAGCTCTCTCGATATGCGACGGCTGTTGGAACGGCGGTTTGCAGAGCTTGCGCGCATGGGTTCAACACACCTCCCATCTGTCGAAAGCGTACTGGAGTTGCACGCCGAAGCTGAGCAGCTCATTGCTGACTCTCTTCTCTTTGGAAAGAGTCAGACGCTCGACAGAATCTACGACACCCTGCTTCAAGCATACGATCCTCTAGACGCCTTTCATGATTGTGACAGTGTCGACGTCAACGCAGATATTCTTGCACTCCTTTTCTTCTGCACTCTTCGCAAAGCCGCATTGGAGGACGTGTACCTGGAGGCCACGGATCGCTGTCCGATTTTCTCACAACCCGACCAAGCCGCCGTCTTTTGTGAGCTTTGGGTGCTGGGCTCACAATGCGAGCTGTATTTTGGGATGGTACCACGCGCTTTGGGTCAAGTCATCTACGACAAACACAAAAGCTTCCTTCGCGAATACCCACCTCCTATGGCTCTCAGCGATGGTGAGGCTGGGCTGATGACAGTATACGCGAAAATCGAGCCGAAACATGAGAGGGCAGATTCCGACTTCAACTCAAAGAACAGGAAGGGGATGAAGTTCCAGCAGGTGCTCATCGGATTTAGGGCTCTCTCGGTTTTCTGCCTTCCAGCAATGCTAGACATTTTTCTTCTCACTTTTGTTGGTCGAGGCCTGTTCATGACAGCGTATATGAGTGACGACAACATCATCGCTGCCTGCTACGCATTGCTCGTTGCTCTCTTGCTTTCAGCTGGCATCACGGGTAGCGTTGGTAGTGTTGGCAACTATTACCTCTCCCATGTAAGTTGACTTTATCGCCTATCGCTTTTGACAACGTCGATACTGATTCCTCCAGTACGCGTACGGAAATATGGTGCATTTTCATGCCCAGTGTTTGTCCGGAGGCTTTGTGCTTTCCTTGCTAATTGCTGCCCTGGGTGGCCCACTGTTCTATTTGAAAACGTCTTTTGGATCAGCGATGATCTTTGCAGCGTATCATGTGCTCATCTCCACATATCTCAACCTCTTTGGTAAGTCTGTTGAACTAATCTCGCATTGGATATTCCTAACCATTCGCCTAGGCACCCTAGCTACGATGCATCAACTCGGGAGCCCCCTTACATCTGGACGAACTATTCTTTGGCGCACCATTCCTGTTTTGTTTGTGTCTCCAGCGGTGTCGAGTTTTGTCAACCGATATGACGTGACCATCTATCTTTCTGTGGGATACACGTTCCTTTGCCTACTTTTGCTTCAGTATCGCAACGTCTGCCGCAAGTGGGTGGGCTGGACTGACAATATCCCCAAACTGTCGGAGCGCGACATTTTCGACTGGTACGCCCTGAGAACGGACAAACCCTTCGTTTCCGATGACACTAGCGAGTCCGAGTCTTCTCTGATGATTTTGGACGAGGGTCCGACTGCTTGCCCAAAACAGGAAGCCCTGCAGACTTTCAGAGAGTGCTTACAGCTATACCGGGGAAATGTCGCCAGCATGAAGCAAAGGATACTATCCCCAGACCCATTGCTTGAGCGGGTAGATAAGGGGCTGCCATACATCGAGTGGCTTCTTCGGAAAGGAACCTCGGACGTTGAACGTTCGGAACTCTTTTCTGTCTCATGGTTTGCCCAGCTCAGTCAAGCATTGAGAGCACAGCAGTCGATGACCCAAGGGCTCAAAGAGCACAGCATTTTCCAGCTTTCCCGCTATGCTACATTAGATGTGTGTGTCGCTGATATTGCATCATTGAAGTTGAGCTAACTATGACAGGTAATCCTGAGCATCGGACTTTTCCTCGCCTGCTTGATGGACCGTTGGGTGAGCATCGCCATGTCAGTCAGCTCCCCACCAGTGGATCTGTTTTTCCATTTCACATCGAGATACGCCATCTGTTTTGCGATGCTTTATTTCTGCACCTCCGTCATGATACTCGACGCCACACTTCAGGGTTATTGGAGTGTTAGCTACGAGTTGCCCGACGGGAAACTCTCCGGATTGCGGGATGCTGCCTTGGTCACTCACAGTTGGGAAAGGTAGGAGTTTCTTTCCGTTTGTCTATGCCGTTTCCCTGGCAACTAACCAATATTTAAGGTGCCGGCGAGCCAAGTACTTTGAATCGCTTTCGTTGCTTTTCTCTCGACTTATGATCGCCTTTGGTGTATCTTCGCTTCTCATGTGGGCTCTAGTTAATAACTCGGCAACGATTAAGTTGTATTATCTTTACACTCTAGCCTACACCGCGATTATCATCTTTCAGGTGCTTACTCCAGTTCGCGCTTCTACAAACTACCACACTAACCGCATTTCTAGTTTAATCGGTGCTTCACACGCAATTTGGCCTCACATGCCGCATCGATTATTGCTTCTGCGGTCATTGGGTTCCTTACCGGCTGCATTCTTCACAATATCGTGACGAAAGACTCACGGTACTTCATTGATATCATCGCATTGGACACCACTGCAATCATTGCTGCGGTGCTGACCTGTATTTGGGCGCTGAGAACTCCCTACAATACGAAGTTAGAGACCCTGCCTCAGCTGCCGCAGCCGAAACTCTGGAGACAGCCACGGTTAGGCATAGCACAGGATCAGCTGTTCACTAGGCCGCCAGTCACGGAACCCGAAACTCTCGGGATGCTTGTCACTGCCGATTCATCACCAATTTTGACAGCAAAAATATCCGAGACTCTTCAAGCTGGGGTGAAGGTATTGCAAGAAAACCAGGATGTTTTCGGCCTTAACGTCAATGTCTCCCGGGTCTCATTGACAATGTGGGAAAACGGTTGCATTCAGCTCCGAATTTGCTCAGCTTTATCTTTTGTCGACCACGGACTTGAAACCACCCGTTCCTTTAGCAGATTTCAGGAGGGTGTTTTGTCCATCACAACTGCGGTGCAGGGAATGGTACCAGACCTCTCGGAACCTCAAGACATCAACAATTCCTTGTGAGTGATCCCAAATTTCTAGATAGCCACATGTAGAGTTTTTGATGAGCTAACTTTCACGAAGAGTTGTTGAGTCGATACTGTACCACACTGCGGTTTCAGTGCTTTCCCTCAGCAGCGCCGAAGCAACACGCACCACGCTCCTGATACATCGAGATTTGCCCTCAAGAATTGACACCGAGTTGGCGGCGGAAGGTGCTCGTCAGGCTCGCTTAATCCGATCACGCGCAAACTCGCAGCTCTTACATCATCTTTGTCTCGGCCTTGATGTTGACAAGGATTGGAGTCAGCTTCCCCACGCCATCCGAGAGGCAGTCTTTTGCCGGATCCTGGATAAGGAAGTACATCTCAGTCGGGAAGCACGCAGCTGGATTTCATCTAATGGGACCTGTCCCCACACAAGTAACTTTCACGTCAGCCTATGGCTTGGGTTGTACGAGGCGGCTTCCCGAAGGCCCCGATGGAGCGACATCAGAAGATCAGACGCAGCCTCTTGCTTGCAGGAGTACACCCAGTCAGTCAACCATGTCCACCAGCCCACGTCAGTTTGGCAATACTGCATCAACACAGTCTGCATCCCAATGCTTCTCTTCAAATGGATCGGCATCATATCTGGGGGCAATTCTAATGTGGAACGAGAGCTGTGGCATCAACTGCTTTGTTTTTCCCGGATGCGAAATCTTGTCACATGGCCGGCATTGAGCATTTGGAGAGTCTGCCGACAACTCAAAAACATTTGGATCTATGTGATACTCATCCAACATCACAACCCTCTGGCATACATCCTACGGCTTGCCCAGAAGGGGGTTTCACGCACACTTCAAAAAGACCGCATCGTTGTGCAAATGAGGAGGAAGATAGTGACCGGCTTTGCTTCGATGGCTGAGCAAGGATCATTAACACTGGATGTGTTCGATGGCAACCATGCATGTCGTCCGTCAGACGTGAAGCAAGTCATGGTAGCCACATACGACGACCAATTTCGCTTGGCAAGCCGTTGCGACGAGAAGAAATCTAGTCGGGTCAACAGCACATACATCTACGCCGAAGAGAGAAACTCGAGACAACCTATCTGCAAGCTCGTTTCAACTGAAGATGACCAAAAGATTTGCGAATATGACAGGAAAGGTCGCGTTTTTGGTGGCGTCATCAAGATCGGAGACATGGAGTACTCGTTTCGGTACTTTTACAGACGCGGCTACAGGGAGAGTAACGATGTCCTGAAAGCGGAGTTCAAGATCCCCGCATCTCCTTCAAAAGGCTCTTTGATCATATATTGGGGGGCACCTGCAGCTGAGGATGTTTTGGAGAACCTCGCCTGGATTCCATCGGACCTCGTGTGCCGGATTGTGAAGAATGTGGGAAACCAGTGCTATATCACCACAGTCAGCTACCGCCATAAACGGGATCCCGTGAGAGAGACGGTTCTCAAAGAGGGCAACACTGTCGCTGCTATTCCTTCAAGCTGGGCACCGACGATATTTGAACACGAAGAGCTGCTTCAGCAGCGGCCTCACGACACGTCATTCGAGAGCGACGACCTGTTGTACCACCATCGACGAAGCCAGCTCAAATTAGTCGCCAAGTTCTGCGGTCGCCCGCTCTCCTGGGCAGCGATGATGAACCCATTAGTTTGGCAGTACCTTCGTAGAAAGACGGTATACCGTTGTGTACCAACATGGTGGTTGCGAACGGAGCTTTGGAATCATTGGCAAAACAGCGGCACACTCGATGCGTTGGCCGCATGCTGGATGGATGAGAAAATATTGCGCGCGGAACCACTTCTCAGAAGCTACTGGAGTGCCCGCGGATCTGGAAGACTCCCCGCGGCAAAGGTTTTCCTTGATCACCATATTGAGCAAATCTCCGCCGCCATCAACATGGACAAGGATGTATCAGAGGTCTGCATGTTGCCAATCAAGACGTCAGACCTCTATGCGATGGGCCTGGGGAGGGATGCAAATCAGATGACTACACGCCCGGAGGACTGTTTCAACGATACGAAGGACCGCATCTCGGTTATTTTCAACGACACTGGATGTTGGCCTGACGCTCCCGGTGGTGTGTCGAACTGCCGCAGGGATCTCGTCGATGGCCACAGCACCATCCGCAACCATGTTCTGGCCGAGTCCGCAAATGAATACGGGATACCTCGATTCCAAGTAGAGAGAAACGTCCAGTCCCTGAAAACACTGCCATTATGGGGCCTGGATGGCAGAGTACCAAACCATGGCCTCATTGAGAATCTCCTGGAGTCAGAGGTTGATGAAAAGATTTCTAGCACAGCCACAGAACGGGACATTGTCGGCGTCTTTGTCCCTCTTCTTAAACTCTTCGTCAAGGGCGCACGGTCACAATCCATTTCAAGGTCGGATATGGTCACGTACAGCAATGCTGTACTGGGCATGTTTGACTACTTCCAGCTCAAAGACTACAACCGCACTTGGAACTCGAAAGAGGTGAGCAACGCATGGGTTGAAGCTTGGCTGACCCCTTTTGATGATCCGAACATCACCGGGCCAACCGATTGCTTTGAACTGCAGAGGCCAACCCTGTCGGACTTGCGCAGCGCCTTGGAAATCTTCAGCTCGTATTTCTTCATCTTCTCGGTCCAAACACCCGAGGACTGTCCACAGGTATTCCAAAGCACGCATCATGGTGTCAGCAGTCTCTTTGGCGTGTTTTTGAAGCACAGGCGCGGCGCGACATTTGGCATCTGGGACCATGCCATTTTGTGGAGGGAATGCTGTCTCAACCTCAGCACAGCGCAGTCAACACTCCCGATCCCAGTTCAATCCATGGTGCTTGCCGGCATAGGATTGGCAATGCGGCTGGCGTACTTTCATGCAGATGTAGTGCTACCTTGTACGCCGGTCTTTAATCCGTAAGTCCCTCTTTCATCGGCGTATGTTTAGGAGATTAGGCGAAGCTGATGAGGGATTTAGAATCTGGGAAGCAGAACTTGGCACAGACAGGGGCCGCCTCGGACACAAGAAGCAATTCGGCCGCAAGATTGACCCTATTGTGAATGGAGTAAGCAATATGACTGCCTTCAAGCCAGTGGACGAAGTTCGATCCACTACACCGACGGTCGTCATGTTGTCGAATGTGCAGTTTATCAAGGACATCAAGACGGCTATTCTGGCTGTAGATGTCATTGTCAACAAATGGGGATTCTCGGAGTATCAGCTGTTAGTCTACGGGGCTCGGGATCGAGAGCCGAGCTACGATATCGATATGGCAAAGCTGATTGAGTCCTGCAAACTAACCAACCACGTCATTCTCAAGGGTTTTGGTAAGCCGCAAGAGGCCCTCGAGAACGCGTGGCTGTTCATGAACTCGTCGCTGTCTGAAGGCTTGCCGCTAGCTATCGCCGAAGCAGCGCTGGCGGGTGTGCCCATCGTGGCAACAGCTGTTGGGGCCACGGCGCTGGTCCTGACCGATCCGGACGATCCTTCCTTGCGATACGGGGAAGTGGTGCCTCCGAATGATCCAACTGCCCTCGCACGCGCTCAGATTTCCATCTTAGCCATGGCTGGACCCTGGGCGAAATTTGCCGGAGATGTCGACAAACGTGGCTCTGTTCTGCCACATCTTCGGGTCCCGGATGCGGTGACCGCCCGAGATGTCGAGTGGTTATCGAAGCGGATGCGTGACAAGGCAGAAGACCGACGGAAGCTTGGCTTGCTCGGCCGACAGGTCGTATTGCGTGGGTTCCACGGGAAGCGCTACCTGAGAGAACACGAGCAGATGTACTGGGTGCAGTGGCATCTGGCGGAGATGCGGAAGAAGTCCTCAGTAGAGAAGTCCCTCGTTTCTGCAGCCGGCAGCACGTCTGGACAGGGGTGCAGTGGCACCCAAGCCAATCCGGGGACGAGTGTTAGTAACGGGCGGCGAGATCCGGCCACGTCGTCAACTCCAGCGCGCTGGCCGAGGAAGTTGAGGAAGCTGAGGAGAGGTGGAAGCCAGTCGTCTCGTAAGGACGTGGTTTGATGGACTTTTGCTTCGAGGCGGACTTTCATGACTGACTAATACTGGGTATAGACTAGAAGTTACCGGCATCTACCATTTGTATCAATCAATTCAAGTTACCTGAAGATGGATGGTCGAAGACCCTACTGTGTAACCCTCCCCCGATATGTGAATGACCCCTGACGGCTTGGCATGCACGCCCTTTTCTGGGGTAGCAACGGGATGACGCAGGCGCTAATCTCGAAACAGCGGCTCGGATCCTTCGCGGGCTGTCAGCTGCGCGACGGGTAACCGTATGTTACTGGCATCAACTTTTCTTGCTCCACGGCGCAGTAGGATCAGGAGGTGCGACATCAAGAACGAGGGTTGCAATTATCCTACAGTTGACCTAAGCTACGACGCGATACAATGGCACTCCGCTTTTGTTCTAAAATAGGCAGCAGGGCTACTGGTAGAATCGGTTCCAAGCAAAAGTCCCCGGCAAAGTCAAGGAGGGTGGCTTAGACACGGCCAGGATTCACTCATTTCCCGATCCCCTGGCTGCGGAGGAGTGGGTCAGCGCATCACCACCCAGTCGGAGCGCAGCAAACCACACGAAAGAGTCGGGAGTGGGGTTGCGCCAAGAGAATTCATGGGGCAATACGAGTTTCGACTCCTTCGAGAACCATTCAAGTACCTGCCCACGACTCAAGCTTGCTGAGCCCAGCCCTTCCAACTTCAAAGTTGTGATCATTCAACAACAACACACAACGGCAACAATGGTCGCATCAATCAGGGCGGTCGCCCTCCTCACGGGGCTCGCCAGCATCCACGGAGCAGTGGCAGCCGACTCGCCGTTCAAGATCGAGACTCGTGACGACATTCTCGCGTCTTCTCGCACCCTCGCCCACGACCTCGTAGCGCTCTACAAGGGCAATGAGACGGGGGGGATCCCCGGCGTCCTGACGCCCGAGTTTTCGGCAAAAGGCGGCGGCTACTTCTGGGACGAGGCCGCGCATTTCTGGGGTACTCTGATCGACTACTGGCGTTTGACGGGCGATGAAACGTACAACGACCTCGTCATCAAGGGCATCCAGTTCCAGCGTGGACCCAATGATAACTTCATGCCCCCCAACCAAACCGCCGCCCTCGGGAACCCCGACCAGTGCGTTTGGGCTTTGTCGGCTCTTCGCGCTGCTGAGAACAGCTTCCCCAGCCCGCCCTCCGGTGGAGTTCCGTATCTCACCCTGGCCCAGAACGTGTTCGACAACCAGTTCTCCCGCTTCCGCAGTGAAGTCGAGGCCGGCACCTGCGGGGGAGGTCTTAGATGGCAGATCCCGATGATCAACAATGGCTACAACTACAAAGAGAGTATGTTTCCCTGCCCTTCTGTATAGCATAGCCCAAGACTGACACCCGATCAGGCTTCGGCAATGGCTGCTACTTCACCCTCGCTGCCCGCTTGGCTCGGTACACCGGCAACACGACGTATGCCAACGTCGCCGTCGGCGCGTACGACTGGCTGACCAAGATCGGCTTCATCGACACCAAGACCTACGCAATCTTCGACGGCGGCCACGTCGAGCAGAACTGCACCGACATCAACAAGCTCCAGTGGTCCTCAACCGCCTCCCTCATCACCCTCGGCGCCGCAAACATGTACAATTTTGTAAGCCCCCCTTTACCTCCTATCCCCCCCACCTCTCCCCCAAACTAACC
>Ga0247780_1000511_pt1 | contig 35639 bp, 43 predicted proteins | sample UWRJL079202R5_FD_179927 | JGI IMG/M metagenome (GOLD analysis project Ga0247780, IMG submission 179927) | Plant litter microbial communities from Arlington Agricultural Research Station in Wisconsin, United States - UWRJ-L079-202R-5 | ecosystem: Environmental > Terrestrial > Plant litter >...
AGGACGGGGCGACGTCCAGCCTCTTGGAGAACTGGAAATAGCCGTCATGGCAGACCGTCAGGGCCGTTTGGTAGCCCTTGGGACAGTCAAAGGCGGGCGAGTAGCCGGGTTCCTGGACGTAGGAGACTGGCGCCCAGAGGCAGGCACGGGTTCTTGCCCGCGGGCCCGGTACACGAGGGCTTCCCGGCGATGACGGCAAACCTGGACGGGTTGTCGCCGTAGATCCCCGCGACGTTAAAGCGCTCGGTGCAAATGGCTGGCGGGTGCTGCTCCTCGTCGGGATTGGGGGGCTGGAATGGGATCTTTAGCTGAAAACTTGAACTCAACGCAGCAGCTGATAAGCCTGGGACGCGCCCTGGCTCTCTCAGCCATGCTGGGAAACTGATTGGCGTTTGGCCCTGCGGTGCTGTGACTTGCGCAATTTTGGGTGCAGCTCCAGCTGGTCGAGACTTGTCCAGGCTCAAGTCCAGACTAGCCCGGTCTCCTTCACCTCCGATATTGACCACTAGACATCACAGTAGTATCTATGCAAGAAATTAGGGAAGAATGGGTCGAGCTGTGTCAGAGCCAAAACACCAAAATTTCTTTTCTTTTCTTTTTCTTTTTTCTTCTTTCTAATGAATAGCTTCGCGACACGATAGACCCCTCCGTCGAAAAGAGCCAACATGAAAAAAACAACCAAGCCAATTGAATCAATCAGACCCCCTCATGGTCTCAATCAGACCCCTTCATGGTCCTCTCCCTCCGTTCAGCCGCCTCGCACACGAGCCTGTCGCCCACAGCAATAAATTCGGCATCCACCTGGTCTTGCACATTGTCGGTGGTAAAGTCGTAGTCGTCAAGCCAGGTACGCAGCCGCTCGAGGGCGGCGAGGTCGCGCGACCTCCTCGACGTCGGAAGGCCGGCGAGGGGGCCGTTGTAGTGCGTCTCGGGGTCCAGGTCCAGCGGGTCTCTGCCCCAGCAGGAGAATCTGCAGAGGGCCTCTTTGTTAGTTTAGAAAACAAAAAGAAAAAAAGAAAAAGAAAGGGTAGACCCACGGTTGGCACTGCAACATCTCCTCGCCATCGGGCAGGGCCGAGCCCAGATCAATGAGGGTGGGGGTGGACCCGTCGGGGCTGACCATGATGTTGCCGGGGTGGATGTCGTTGTGGACGAGGCCGACGATGTGGTGGAGGTGGTGCACGGCCGAGGCGAGGGCACGCAAAAAGGCCGGCTTGTCGGGGACCGTCTTGCCGGCCCTGGCGTAGTCGTCGAGCGTAGTGCCGCCGGGCACGCGGCCCAGCAGGGCGCCCGTGATGTGGCCGCCGCGCACGCGGCAGCCGTGGTAGCGGACGAGATGGGGGTGGGCCGGGTGGCGCGCGAGCTGCTCCAGGTTCCTGACCTCGCACGCAAACCAGTGGGCCAGCGGGCCGTCGTCGACGTCGTTACCGGTGCCGAAGGCAGCCACCCACGGGCGCTTGAGGTAGTAGACGTCCGGGTCCGGCTCGGCGTCCCACGAGTCGCTCACCGTGACGCCCGTGCGCGCGAACCACCAGGGGATGGGCAGCGGCGGGAAGATGACTTCGTTGGGCACCCGCGCGAGCGCGCACTGGACCTGCTCGACGCTGTGTTCTGAACTGGGCCCGTCTAGCAACTTGGTCATGTAGAGCGCGTCGTCCTCGACCACCGAGCCCAGCACCCAGCAATAGTATCTGGCCCCGATCAGGTTGCCGATATCTTTTACATCCCTCATCTTGAGACACTGGACGTCGTCCTTGCTCATAATGGTGGGCGCAGACATGTTTGCGGCGGTCATGGTGAGGGGAAAGTTTTGGGAAGGGCCAAGTTGGGTAGCTTTCTGCCAAAGAATGGGGTAGATGGTGGTGCTGTGCTTTTCATTTCAAGACTCAACAAACGAGCCCATTTCAGCTGCTCATTCGCACACCGCACACCGCCCCCGTCCACCATCACAGATAACAAAGAGATATGGATCGCCCAGTTTCACTTGCCGTATCAGCGTACACCGCCTCCGCTCACCATCACAAATGATAACAAAGAGAAGTGGATGGGCCCAGTTTCACTCGCCATACGCATCAGCTAGTTGCTCATACGCGCACCGCCTCTGCCCACCGTCACAGATAATAAAGAGAATGTAGATAGCCCAGTTTCACTCACCGCATCAGCTGGCTGCGAGACGCTGTCGTGGCGTGCTTTGTTGGAGATGGATGGCTGGCGGATGTCAGTCAGTTCGGAGGCGGTGAGTTTGATCCCTCATATACTTGAAAAAAACGCAGCTTTACAACGAGGCCCACCAAGCTCTAAAAGAATATAAGGCCGTCTGTATTGCGTCTTCATTCTCGGAGGATATCGCCACTTCAAACCAGACCCCTTCCATCGCTCTCGCTCGGTAACTACTCGGGATCGGTCTCGCTAAGCAGCATCACTATTCACTGTAGAAGACACTACATTATAGCCCTAAGGCTGCACGACGGACGTACACCGTGCTCCCATCCCAAAAATCCGTCCCTGATCCACGGTCGCGTTTCCTTTGTTGTTCCATGCTAGGCTCTGTTTCATGCTAGGCACCGTCACATACTAGGTTTTGTTCCATACTAGGTACGTATCTGTTTTTCTACGTCAGTTGCATTTGTGTCCCTCCGATCGGAGGACCAGTAGTCTGGGAGTCGGCCTTCTAGGCCGACAGCAACCTTCTGTGGGTGTGGTTCTCTTTGTGGTTTCTTCCCTGTTGCCTCACCGCACCAGTTCAATAGTAAAATGGCATTCGTTAGACCATCGAATATCACGCCAATTCTCTTTCTTTGGACGATAAAATAACGCCTTTTCAGCATCTTTTGCTCTTCGCTCAGCGTTAGAAGGGGAAACCCAACCCTTTTCGCACGCTATACACTTCCGATAGTGAAGCGTACCCATCGCTCGCTCAACAGTCCGAGCACTGGCCTTGACGCCAGCCTCGTTGGCAAGCGCTTTCCAACTCAGTTGACAGGCTTCGAACCCGTATTTCCACAGGATTTCCTCCATTCTGTATAGGTCGGCTGGGGAAATAATAGGTGGCCGGCCCCTCTCCACTTTCAACGACTTCCGTCCTCCGCTCCCAACTCCCTCCTACATCCCCACTACCGTCCCTCCGCACACCCCGCGAAATGGACCCTCTATCCCTAATAACGGCATGTATCACCCTCCTAGATGTCGTAGGTAATGCAAAGGCAGCGATCCACGAAGTGCATCGTATCCTTCTGATAGTATATTCTGAGGCATCCCATTATGTACTGGCGTAGTGTGGGACATACCGTTGGTGCTGTCCCAAGTTTCGAGCTGGGGTACCATGTACCATCCCATCGGTGCTGGGATACCATGTACCATCCCAAAATTCCGAGCTGGGGTATTTTGTACCATCCTAGGGCATGTACTGGTATGTCCTGCGTGAAATTCGGGACAGTGGTCTAGAATTCAGGCCATTAATTAGGGCACTGCCGCCTCTTAGCAGTTTCCAGCCGCGGTCCCAAATTTGAGCCTTAACTTACCCACTTCCAGACACATTTTGGTCATCTCTATATATTGGACCAGTTCTAGGCCCCCTCGACTAGAGTTGAAGTGATTCGGCCTGCCGAAAATGGTAATTAGGGTGAGCAAAGGTGAGCCCACCTGAGCAAATCCTGAGCAGGGACTGAGCCGAATCTGAGCCAAGGTGAGCAGTATCACGTGGGCGAGGTACCAAAAAGGAAACTTCGTGTGCCCAGATTCGTCGCATACAACAAATAGGTTCCGGGTCAAGCACTCTGCCCAGTCGGCAGGCGAGATTGAAGTTGTCTCGACTTGTTCTAACATCTTGTCTTTTCAGCCAGGAAGCGCCGCATAGATGCAGTAACGACGGATGATGCTCGAGGGTGCACGACTGTCACAACAGGTTCCCATTTCACTGACTTTGGCACGATATCGGTACTCACAGTTGAGAGATCGTACAAACGGCAGCGGAGGGTGGAGTTTCAAGCCAAGCTCGAGCGGTCCTGCTACCACCGAGGATCATATAACGAATCTATCCCAAGACTGTGTATCAATAACGTCGTCCCTAATAACTCTTGGGTTTTCCAATACGTGAGGTGGGGGGAAGTTTCTGTACTCCAGGGGTTGTTGAGGCAAGGGAGGGCTTCACTGAGAGACCATGATGTATCTAGCGCATCACTTCTTTTTGTGAGTACAGTCTTACCACTTTCCTACACTTGTGCTAGCCAGCAAATATTCCACCCCGCTTGAGTACGCAATGGCAAAACCAGACATGTGTCACTTTCTCCTTCAAAATGGCGCCGACGTTGATCACTTCGCAGCGCACCCTGGGCTACCCCTTGGTTTTTCTGGGATCGCTTTGGATCACTTCTTGATCGACACCCCGTATTTCGGCAATGCGGATGATACACTTGCATGCAAGCGGCTACTACTCCAGGCGGGCTGTGATCCAACGGTCCACCCAGTCGACCCTACCGGACACCCCGATCGAACTTCTCCGTCCGCGGTAAGGCAGATGGTTTCGGTTCATGTAGCAGCAAGTATCCCTCAGTCTTTGAACCGAGCTCAACTAACAGCGCACCCCAGGGCACGATGAGGATCCTTCTCGACGAATGCCCCCATCTCGTCAACGCGAACACAAAACTCGCCGACAAGTCCAGAGAAACACCGCTCTTAGCCTTGCTCAGAGGCTCAGAGTTCACAGTCAAAGACGTCACAGTGCTACTGCACCGGGGAGCCGACGTGCATGCCCGAGACTCCGGGGGCTTCACGTGTTTGCACCGCTACCTTGGCGGGCCTCTTCTCGGGTACGAAGAGATGCGACCTATCTGTAGATATGCTAGACACCTTGGTCCGCCATGGGGCAGATGTGTTTGCCGCCGAAAATGAGGGGATGACTGTCTCGGATATTGCGTATTGGATCGAGATATCTGAGGAGGATGGGAGTGTCCGTGGTGATGTTTGGGATCGGGTTTTGGCTGGTAATGGCTATAATGTTGCGGACTTCCGCAAGGATAACCACCCGAGACATGCGAGATATACATCTAGGTACAGTAGGGGGACTTTGAAAGGATTTGGAAGCGGATGGAGGATCTCTGCCCCTACTATCATGACGACGAAGGGGCGGAGGCGGATGAGAAGGAATGGTCGAGCACACGGGATGAAGGTTCCGAGGATGACACATTGGCGGATGATGGGAAAGGGGTGTGCGAAGACCCAGACACTGAAGATACGGTGGATGATTCTCTTATCTGATGCGGAAATTGAACGGGGGTGTGCACTCAAGTACGAAGGCTCAGGTCAAAGAAAGGGTACCCTTAGCCGGTGCGAAAAACTTCATGTTCTGTTAACACTGTTATTCTCGGGAAACTGCCCCTGTAGTCAAGTCCCCCCAATGATAATCGCGCCATCCCGATAGCTGTCAAGGCATATGCCCTCCTTTCCCTTTTTGGCTTTTGACTTGGTGACCAGACGCAGCAGATGCCGCGAATTGCACTCCACATTCTGAGTCTGCGTCCCATAATTGCAAACTTGGAAGACTTTCTCAGAACCGTTCAGCGCCAACCCCGAGCTCGTCAACATCGCCTGGTCTTTCGGTGGTCCGTGGTGAACACAGAGAGTCTCCACGGTCCTGGCCGGGACGGCCAAGTAGCAGTTTTCGGGTGGGACGGACGAGAAGGCTGGACAGACTTGATTCCGCCACATCGGTTTCATGAGGTCGCCGAACTTAGCACCGAAGAGAACAAGAGCCTGGATATCCTCGGCGTAGTCGTTCCATTTTCCGCATGTCTTCCGCAGCTGGACTGACTTTGGGTCCATGTGCTTGGTCGCCTTCCACAGGTCCATGTACTCCCAGCCGCAGGCGTTCTGTCCATGCTTTAACCGGTTCTTTAGGTCGAACTTCCAGATAGATTGCTTCCCGCCGCTGGGGACGTAGGTGGATGCCCAGAGCCCGTCAATCGAGGACCATAATTGATCAACTTCGTTGACGAAGAACCTGGGGCTCGGCTTACCATCCTTTAGGGAACGGGGGTTGGAGACAACCTTCTCGGCGTTTTCGATCATGACATCGTGGGTAGTTCGAACTCCCCGATTGGGGTGGGCGAACGAGATAGTAGAGCCGGACTTTTCCGTCTCTAGCAGCGGCTGCGTCGTGGATGGATTATTTGCCCTTCGGTGATGCACGATATGGAGAATGAGATCTTCGGCATTGGTCTGGTAGGCCCGGCGGGAGTCCGTGTCGTGCAAGATGACGTGGGTGCCCCTAGCATCCACAAGCAAGGACTCGTAGTCGCTGGCTTCGCGGCGCGCGAAACCGTCTCTCCTTCCCACACTCCCATCCACCTGAGCGATGCCCCATTGACTAAAGCCAACCGCAAACTTGTCCACCTGCGCCCACTTGGGAGGCTTGCCAGCGTTGGAATATCCAATATCCTTGTAGTTATACAAAGCGGTTCCTCCGTGATGTTAGCGATACTGTGGAACTCCGATGTTGGGGCTCTAGAGAAATACATATACGTACCTAACAGCTGGAAAGATGTCGCACACCACCCGAGGAAAGACCGGCTATCCCAAAGGCCGGTTTCGTCTGGGTTCTCGCGCAGCCGTTCAGGGCATATCTCGTCTATGTGGCTCCAGTCCAGCCTTTTAGGGCGTGTATCGATGATGTGCCACTGAGTGGAGGGTCCCAGTGAGGCTGTCGGGACCAGCGCCTGGCACCTCCCTTTCAACACGACGCCGCCTCCGAAAGATACCGCCTGGGGAATCCTCGCAAGCGCGGCCATGTTGGCGATGGAAATCTCAAGGCCCTGCTCACCATGATGTCGCTCGGGGATCGGAAACCCCGTGATGAGGACTGCGGGCCCGACTAGCATGTTCCAACAGTCGCCGCTTGCTTGTGAGGGGGCCTCCTCCAGCTTCACGTCGATGTTAAAGGTGGGAACATCAACCTGGGTAGAAATGTCTGCTTCGTAGAATCCGACGTAGGCGTACGTGCGGTAATCCCGCTTCTCTTGGCAAGCTGCTGCCAGCCATGATAGCTGTTGTGCAACTGAGATGATGAAGTCCTCGCCCCCTTCGACGCTTACTAACTTCAACGTTGCGTCAACCACGACAGATCCTCCCGCTTGCGTTGGTGGGGGTAGAGAGTGTGTACCGTTGCTCGAGCTACTAGCAGACAACACAACCCGGATGGCGCGCAGCAGTTCCGAGTTGCAGGTCGGCCAGCTTTGCTCAAAGTACTTCCCAACGGAACACAGCTGTGCTTTATCAGCATCTCCCGTGACAGCAAGGATTCGATCGAGGTCTTGACCAATGCCAGAATCATAATTTTCAGCCAGAAAGCTCCTCGGGTCCCACTCAACGTGGAAGACAGCACGGGCGGGTAATGCAAGCGACGTGTGTCCAGACGAGCCGGCTGTTGGTCGACGGATAGCAAGCGAAGTCCGCAAACGAATCAGGTCCATCTTGTCGCTGTGGTACCGTTCGAATAGCTTCTCTGTTCTCCCGACCAGGGTCTGGAAGGCGGGCTGCACGGCGAAGTGGTGCAAGATATTGGCAGGGTCGATGGCAGGTGTCCCATACACGTCATTCGCGTCATTTTCCGGTACGCTCAACTCGTCTGCACTCCAAGACCTAACAGAGAGACTCGAGGAAGGCATGGATGGTGCGTGAGTCCCTGGGTACCCCATGGTACTTTCATGCATGTCGGGGCGCTTGGGTTCGTGTTGCCCAAGTAGCTCGGGGTTTGTCGCATCCCAAAGACTCATAATGTCCTGGAGCCTCATTTCCCCAACGCTCCCCACTATCTCTATAGGGGTACGTTCCACATCGGCGCCTCTTGTAAGGCCCAGCACAGACTCGTGAAGCTTTTTCGCAATTTGAGATCTCAGACGACGAACCATCCTCATGGCTTTCGCCTCAATCTGTATCGATGGATCTACCTCGACAGTTTCGGCAAACTCTTTCAAGGCTGATGTGAGATGCGGAAGGATGTGTTGGCGCGACGAGTCGTTGACCGCGTGGTATTTCGAGTCCCTCCGTAGCTTCTTCAGAACCGCTTGGGCCATTCTCAAAGCCACGTCGTTCCGCTGTCCAGGTGTGTACGTGGTGGATCCCTGGGACGCTATCGAGTGGCCATCGACTCCGTTGCCTTCCCCTGGCTCAGGCAACATGGCGTCCTTCGGCTGAAGGAGTACATTCTCTTCTTCCTGCTCTTGGATGTCCCCCAGAGTTGCCCGGCCGATACCCGGCTGCTTCCAGGAATCCTTGCGGGACGAAGGGTCGGAGATTGAGGTTGGAGCGGTGCTGTGAGTATCGCGGGTTCCGCGCGTCTGTGCGCTCAGAGACGGGGCGTAAATGGTCGATGGAGCGGCAGCAGTAGGATCGGTTTGCAGTTGATCCAACTCTTCATCCAGTAAATTAGTCTCTGGTGTTACCCCCTTCAGGTTACCAGCAGAAAACGTACGGTCCCTAGACCAAGGCTCACAGAGGTCGCATTTCGGATGGCCGCAATACCTGCCGCCGAAATCCGTAGTCTTGAAGCGCCCCCCGCAAACATTGTGATTCCGGGTGTCGATGATGGCGCCACATTTGCAGCATGTGAAGGGAGACTCGGCTCCCGCAAGGCCGGAACCAGGACTACTACTACATGTCAGCTTGGGGGTCAGCTAGGGGTAACAGGAGATGGTTACCTTGAGGGATCAGCCTTTGAAGTTTTTCTGATAAGATCAGGTGGCGTAGGTGTCGCTAATTTAAACGACTTCGCAAACTGCTTGAGTTCGGCGAAATGCGCGGCCCGATCTGCTCTGGTGAAGGCGAGAATCTGGTCTTCATTCTGGGGCGCGAATAGCGAATCTGCCATTTGTTCAAGGCTCAATCTCTCGCGCGTATGCTGGGAAATATGTGCACTCGGGTGAGCAAGCTGTTGGGTCTTAGCCCCTTGAAGAGCGTTTTAGGGGCAGAGACGAGACCGCATTATGTTGATGTGGTCTTGGTTTCGATGCGGCGACTCAACGCACGTTGCGTGGTTTAGCGACGGTGGTGGTGGCTGGGTGTGTACAATAGGGCTGTGGCAGCTTGGCATACTGCCCAAAGGTGGCGGAGTGTGTGGTCTCGGTCCCTGCAGACGAATCACCCCCCTTGTGCCGCCTGCTGGCAAATTACATCTCCTTGGGACTGACCACTCGGGGTACTACTATTGAAGTTTCATCGATGTGCTCAGACAGAACATGAAGCCTGCGTTCTCGTACGGACCGTAGCGCTGCTGATACTATGAAGAGGACAAAGCTGCTTGCCAAGCGGGGTCCATTCTGCTAGCGGCGAGGTGATTTTCGGCGCTCATATGGCTTGAGCGTCGCCTGGCGATTGCCAGACCTCCAACGTGATGATGCCTGGAGATAACAGCTGAAATTACCCCTCCGACGCGGGGACCGATGTGAACGGACGAAGACTCGGGTCAAAAGAAAGGGTCCCCTGAGTGCGAAAATGCCTGTTTAGAATCTTCACACTGTCCTGCCCCGGACCGGTAAAGTCTGGGCTTATCGCATCACAGGCCGTTTTAAAATGCAGGAAGGCCTTTTCAGTATTCATATAGGTCTTTTCAGAATGGGAGATGGCCTGTAGTAACGAAAGCCAGATGTGGTCTTTACAGTAAGAAGGCATTTTCAAACTGGCTAAGAGGATCCTTTCTTTTGGCCTGGGCCCTTCGTACCAGGCAGCGGGCCAATGAACAGTGGTCGATATCCGCAGCTTGAGACGCAGTGGTCAGCTGATCCGAGAGCCTCGCCGTGACTAGCTTAGACCGCACCTTCCGTCCGACGGGGAAGGACGGTTTCTTGATTGTAATCTCTTTGCAACGACCACCTCAGTAGGTAATCCGTCAATAGGCAGAATTACACCACATCATATCACCAAAGGAATGCCATCATGGATCTCAAAGCTGAGCCGGAAATCAGACGTGCGGGATTCCCTCTTCCAAAAATGCACAGTGTGCAAGAAGCTGTGCCAATCATCAAAACTCCTCAACGACGTCGAGTTCTACGGCGTTGTCCGAACAACCGGCGAGAAAACGCTGGGGGACCCCTACAATCGTATACCGCTAAAGCTTGACGACTTCTTCACAGACCGGATCAGGACTGCAACTAGTGGAACGATGGGGAGAAGTCTTTGAAGATGAATTCCCCCATCACCCGAGCGCAGAGGTGTTGGAGTTGTCCGCCAAGAAAGGCTGTCATCTCTGCAGTTTACTGTGGAGTCATTTCTCGACTGTGCGGTACGGAATTTTGGAGCAGGAGGTTGATGTCGAAATTGCCAAGAAAACAGAGGAGTCACGACAGGAGGCCAGGCGCCTGGTCCGTGCCACGGGGTTACCCCTTTTCACGAGAGTCGGGATCCAGATCGGCAGTCAGGGCGGTTACATTGCTATAGTTCTATAGACAAAATTCCGGAAGCTAGGAGCGCTTTAGCAGTATGGAAGACAAAAAGGGTTTCAGGTAAGCTACTCATATCAAGGAATCGACTGAGACTGATATCAACTCCAGGTGTGACCCATGTCCCCTTGGAAGACATGAAGGGCAAGCTCCCCGCCGATACCAACTCGTTGTTCCAAGCAAGCACCGCCTCAGAGTACACCATCCACCTTATCAAGGAATGGATGAAATGCTGCCAAGGCGAGAAACACTTTCTCTGCAAACTCGAAAACGAAGGCCTGGACCACCTCCCGAAGAGACTGCTCGACGTCCGTCCCAGGAAGCCACGGCTGTACTTCCCAACTCTCAAAGACAAGGACAAGATCAAGTATCTCTGTCTAAACCATTGCTGGGGCAAGGGTAACATGTACAAACTTACCGCGGAGACCTTTCCGGAGCTTCAAAAGGGAATCGAATTCTCACGCCTCCCGAAAACATTTCAAGACGCAGTGGACATCACCCGTCGCCTCAAGTACCCGTTCCTCTGGATCAACTCCCTCTGTATCCAACAAGACAGCACCTCGGACTGGGTCGACCAAGCCGCAAAAATGGCTTCCATCTACATGAACGGCTCCGCGACCCTCGCCGCCCTCGCCTCCACCGACAGCAACGACGACCTCTACTCCTACAACAGAAACATGCTCAACCACTGGCCATGCCTCCTCCCCACAAATCTCCCCCTAACAGCATGGTACGGCCGCATCTGGCCCTTCCACAACGAGCGTCTCTCCTCTGCCCCCCTCCTCAGCCGCGGCTGGGTCCTCTAGGAACGCTGCCTCGGCCCCCGCACAATCTACTTCGGCAAGCACGGCGTCTACTGGGAATGCGCCACCATGCGCGCCGACGAAGTCTTCACCTCCGGCTTCGCATCCGACGGACTCGGCCCGACAGGCAGCGGCCTCCAGTCGGGGGAAACCCTCGCCAAAGCCCTGCTCAACCGGCGACTCCGTCTCGTTGGCACAGACAACATCGGATTCCCTCTTTACATCAAGGTCACCGACTTCAACCCCTTTCCATACCGCATCTTCGCCAAGTTCATCGCCTACTGGTACCAGATTGTAGAGCTGTACACCGCCGCCAGCTTGACTTTCGGCAGCGACAAGCTCGTCGCCATCTCGGGGATCGTCCAGCTCCTTGAGCGCCGGACGGGACTTACCTCCTTCGCGGGGCTATGGCGGGAATTCCTCCTCGACGACATGCTTTGGACGACAGTCCGTCCAGATAAAACAACCCGCCCAGCGAACTATCAAGCCCCAAGTTTCAGCTGGGCGTCACTTACTGGAGCCGTAAAGCGGAAGCTCGATCTCCAATCTTGCAGCACCAACTCTAGCCAGCTGGAGAATATCTGGGAGCCGCATGGCGATGAGGGGTATACAAAGGAGTACGTTGCGGAGCTTGTTGCATGTGAGGTTGAGGGGATGGGGTTTGGGGTTTGGGAGACACCCCGCTGAAGTGAAGTCTGCGAGAGTCGATATCATCTGCTTTCCGAAGATAGTGGAGATTACGCATATAGTTATGTCGGAAGAAGATGGTGGCCGGTTTGAGAATACGTGGACACATCCGTATGTTGAGTCTCGGCCGGTAAAAATAGTCGAAAGGGAGCTTCAAACGGACGAATCCACAGCGGATACGAAGAAGGAGAATGAGGGGAAGGAGGAGAAGAAAGAGGAGGGAGAGAAGAAACAAAAGGAGAGGGATGCCAAAGAATCCATAAGCCCCCTGAATCCGACGCAGAACCAGGCACACTAACCGTGACATGCGTGCCCCTCGTCGAATGGCATAAGTCGTCAGAACGCTCACGCAGACGTCATATCTCCGGTCTACTCCTGGTGCCGTGCCAGGAAGGGGACACTCAGACGTACCGACGGATCGGAATGTTTGAGGACTGCTGGTCCGGAGACAAAGACCGCTGGAAGGAGGGCAATTCCGAACGGATGACCATCATATAAACTTGGATATTTGAATAACAGCATGGAGCAGAGTGCCGAGAGACTTACCATGCGGCTAGAGTGCGTGAGTGCCATAACACGAGCATAGCTCCTTGCTCAACACCAAGGGGAGGGAACTGCGTCTCACATGGCACAAGATACGAAGGCTCCGGCCAAAGATAGGGTACCATCAGCTAGTGCGGAAGATGCCTTCCTACTGTACAGACAGACCACCCATAACTTGCGTTATTCCAGGCCATCTCCCATTCTGATAACACTTAGATAAATACCGAAAAGGTCTTCCTGCATTTTGTGGGTACCTTCCTGCATCTCAAGAATGCCTTCCTGCTTTTTAAGAATGTCTTCCTGTATTCTAAAAAGGTCTTTCTATATGTTAAAAAGGCCTTCCTGCATGTTAACGAGGCCTGTGATGTGATAAGCCTAGGCCTTACCATTCCAGAGTAAGACTGTGGAGGATTCGGAGAACGCATTTTCGCAGAGATAAGGGACCCTTTCTTTTAGCCTGAGCCTTTGTACAAGGCAAGACAACTCACCACCATTGCACCATGATGCGCGTCGGTAAATTCGTCATAAAACCATTCTTGATGCGCCCCCGCAGGTATAATTACATCGCTGTCTACCACGAGATTCGGCGTTGTCCCGGGAAGGCCGCCGTGCCAGAGTAATGTCTATCGCTATCAAGTGACAAAAACTATCTCCTCGCCGGCCTCCAATCTCGCTATTGCTACCGCTACTGCGGTCCTCCCTCTTGTCCGTCTTCCTCTGTAATGGTCGCTTTCGATCGAGGGACAAGTGGCCCTCGCGCTACTCACGCTAGACGGAGAGTCACGGTCAACTTTCTTGGGCACTCGCTCCTAAGATGCGACATGGTCGGATGACCCCTCCCAGCTTCTGTCCTCCGGGCGTTTGTACACCCGGTATAGAAGTTCCGGGCTTTCGTCCTCCCAGTCTTCAACCTTTCGGCTTCCACAGTGTGGGTTCTATCTAGCAACCGCCGCGCTCAACACCTGTGTCCGGAAGAAACCGCCCTTTGTCCTCTCGATGACCTGCTGGTAAACTGAGCTCGGGGGGTGGTTCATGACGACTGTGCCCTCCTTGTAGTCGATCTTCGCATCCAGACGCGTATCGCGGATGAGGTTAACAATCCACTTCTCGGCATCCTCGGCGTTGAGACCCAGACGCGCGCTCAAATCCTTAAGGGCGATGCGGGCGTGGATCTTGCAGTAGCTCTCAAAGATGAGATGTCTTGCCGAGTCGACGAAGTCGTCAGCATGGGCGACGAGGAAGAAGTCGCTCCTAAGGATCTCTTCGGCCACCACCAACTGACTCTGAGCCTCCTCAAAGTCGAAATCGATGCACAGGGCATACACGAACTTGGTGATGGGATCCTGATACTCGTAAGACTCCTGCTTGACGATCCGAACGATATCCTTCATCTGCTTCTGCTGAATACCGATGTTCTTCGCGCGGCCACGGTTTGTGATGATGGCCACGGTGAGGTATCGGAGGATCCATGGGCAGTTGGTCTGGATGGTGTTGATGTAGGGCGCGCTGAAGAAAAGCTCCAGGATGGGCTCACGAGCCTTGTCGTAGTTGAAGAGGGGGAACAAGGCCCAGTGGACGAGCGAAGTCCGGTGCTGCAACTGGGCGAGGGGGTTGGCCTGCAGCTTGGAGTCGATCACTTCCCTAACCTTCTGCAACTCCTCCAGAGCGTTCTCCCAGCTCATGTTGAGGATCTCGCATGCAAGTCTACCCCAGGTCGCGTAGGAAACCTTATCGTTATCTGTGGACAGAACACGGAAGCGGTAGAGGAGCTCGGAAGCATCGGCGTAGCTGCCGCAGTTGTACTGGAGATTGCCGTAGTCGTAGAGAGCGTTGACCATATCGATCGTAACCTATTGGCGCCGCCTGTCAGCATCCCAGTCTTGCCCAAACTCCTCCCAATATCCATGCCAATGCTCACCTCGTGGTCCTTCTTCAAGAACTCCAAGTTGGCAACCTTGTCGCTCCTGAAGTTGCTGACAACATCCTCGCGCCCCAAAAGCTCGGTGATCTTGCCGGTTTCCTGCTCAAACTTCTCCAGCTGGCTGAAGACCTTTTGTTTCCGCTCGGCGTACTCGATGGGCGGCTCCTTCAGTCCTTTGAGCTCGCAGTACAGGTTGGCGACGTAATCGGTCATGTCGGTCTTTTTGAGGAGGGCAAACTTGGCCTCGGTGTTCTCGCGCGCCTTCTTCTTGTCGATGATGTCGCCCGTCTCCTCGTCAATCAGCTGGCCGGCCCCGAACTCCAGCAGCGGGAAGATCATGTGGCGGTCGAGATGCGGGGCGAGCTTGGGGAGCAGGTCGAAGTCGGCCGGCGAGGGCGCCCCGTTGGGGGTTGTGGAAGCCATGCTGGGCGGTTTGCGGATGATGCGCGATCGGGAGGTGCGAGTATTTGGCGACGATGAAGTGGTCGGCTCGTCGGGTGGAAAATCGCGAGTCGATGGGACGTGGTTGGGTGCCAGGCAAGGGTGGAGAGGAGAGACTCGGCCGCCCAATTTTCGCTGAAAGAGGCTATCTTGTGAATCTTTGGTGGGGTCAAAAATTGGAAAGTGTGATCAGCCGTGGGCGGAGGCAGGCGGGTCACCACCTCAGCAGCGACTGGCCAATCAGACACCCGAGACCCAGCGGGGGCGGTGAATAATTGTGCCGCGCTCCTTTGTCGTCCGCGCTGCACCTGCAAACAGCATGGACCACTTGAAAGGACCCTGCCGGCCAGGAACGAAGACGCCAAAAAAGATCTCGACTTTTGAAGCGCGAGCCCGGTTTGGCTGCAAGGAACTGTACCCGACAACCAGCAGTCCCCAACGCCACGATGCTTCAGACTCTCCTCCGAACCGCAGCGCCCGCGAGGCAGCTCGCCCTCCGACCCGCTGTATGCCTGCGAACTCTCACCACCGCGTCCAGGTCCGCCGCAACAGCCACGACAACAGAAGCAGCAGCACCGCCTCCAGTCAAGCGACCATACCTCGTCGAGCGAACGCCCTCGCAAAAACTTCCCGTCTACCAACTAACTAAGCGCGGTGGCAACTATAAGCTCACGATAGTCAAGAAGATCGAGGGCGACAAGCAGGCGCTGAAGCGCGACATTGCACAAGAATTGGGGCTTGGGCTAGAAGATGTTCGGGTCAAGACGGTGACAGGGCACATTGAGATGAAGGTGAGTCCTCCGGTCTATGCAGGGCCGTAACAGAAATTAATAAGGGCTTCTTAGGGATATTTTGCGTCTCGCGTGACGCAGTGGCTCCAGCAGCAGGGCTTTTAAAAACAGTCGGGCTGTCGAAAAGAGCTATAATTGCTGCAAGCATGAAACCCCAGCATTATTCGCATGCACAACAAACGGAGATGGGAGCTGAACCAGCAACGATCCGGGAGGGCTCGTGAATCCTCCTGTGTGGCAAAGCCGGGCATAGAGTTCGAGCTTCATCCATTGGTGTGGCCGGCACTTGTACGAGACGGGGGGACGGCGCAGGGAAGGTGTCGTGTATAAACACTGTATCCTATATCATAAATGTCCCAAAAACAACAGGGAGCAGATGAGCAGCGCTCAGTTTCATACATCTCATTGACACCAAATGCGAAAGAAATAGTACACAGAAGCAAAACCACCTGCCAATGCGCCGCGCCTGTAGGCTAGACCGCTACTACCTATGTAACAATCACTCTTTGCCTTCCCAAGTCTTTTCGCTCGTCAGACCGTGATCATCCAACAACTCCCATACATACGCTTATCTACAACAGCCATATAGACATATCAGTCTCCATGCTGTGCCACAATCGCTGCAAACCATGCCCAAATCTGACTTAATCCTAACAAGCACCAAATGCAATTCTTGGCTCTCCATGACTGGTACCATAAAGTGCCCTACCCTCTGTTTTTGCGCCGTGACGCGTCTTTACTTCTCAAGATTGGCATACGCCACCAAGTCCGCCAACATTCCTTCCTTGGTCCATTCCTGCGCCTCCATTTGCAATGCCCCAAGAAGGCTGTCTCGGCTGGGGAGAGCTGTTGCCGGTATGCTATTCTCCCCTGTTGGATCATTGGGATCCCGAGCCTTCTCGCTTAGACGTCTCAACATACTCACAGCAAGCCTTACAATGTAGACAAGCTCAGAATCCCTACGGGGCTGATTCCTCTGATGGGCCCCGCCACGATGGGGCACGCCCTCAAATTGTGCGCTTAGCTGGCGGATCAGCAGGAAAAGATTCTGGGCAAAGCCATTCCCGCACGCTAGCCAGGCTCGGGTGACACCGCTCTCGTGGCCTGGGGCAAGAGTTGCAATGATGTCAGCAGCGAGCAGCCCCTGCATCAAGAACGGCTTGCGCACTTCGACAAGAGAGGGTAGGTTTGAGGGCCGAGAGTCGTAGGAATCAGCAAGACGAGGGTCGCGGGGGTGCTCAGGGGTCGGCATTGGCAGCTGTCCAGGAGGGGGAATCGGCGAAATTGCGAGCGCAAAGGTCCGGGTGAGAAGCTCACAGGGAGAGGTCGAGCCGGCGGCTGCGTCGGCAGCGAAAATGGCTTTATAGAATGTCCTGTTAGGCTCATCGCGCGCTAGAAGCTTCGCCAGCGCATCGACCGCGTAGGGGAGATATGGCTGAAGACCGGGATCATACGACGTGAAGAACAGAGGCTCGCTGGATAATGATGGGACAGGCGAGGGTACAAATGCGAGCAAGAATTGTAGAAGACAGTATGCCTGCTCTCTTCCTGGTATTACCACCTCACTGGCGACATTGGAGAGCAGCATGACGATGTCCTTCATCAAATCCAGTGTATTCGCGTTTGTTTGAAGCAGCATTTCTCTTGTGCCGAGGTATCGGATTATGACGCAGAGGAATTTGATGACAACTTCGTCTGCGAGTAGTTTCTGATTGAACGGAAACATGGGATCGGAAAGGTTTCGTAGAATTGTGGTGATGCATATCAATCGATCGACGGCGCGTTCAAGTTCGTAGGGCTGAGAGGCGAAGCGCTGGATCTTGCGTAGTGACAGCCTCTCAACCCGGCAAGCCCTCACCACATCCTCGTACAGTGGGATTGTGACTTCATTGGACGCCTCCTCAGAGTTCTCAGCCAGAAGGTCGGCCTGTTCCTCTGCACATTCCACCAGGGTCTCCACCAAATCTTCGCAAAGCGGCAGTTCGATCGCAGGGACGGGAATGTGGTTGTAATGGTCCGAAGAGGTAAGCGAGGCGAGACTGTCGAGAGCGAGTCGAACTTCTCCATGGATACCACTCTGAATACTTCGCGTCAGCGCGTGTATGTCAACCATGCCCAACTCGATCGGAGCCGGCACGTCGATTTTGCTGTGCCGCAAATCCTCGGCAACCTTCTCGATGGCCTTTGTGTCGAGACCTCCATGGGTGGATATCTCACGGGAACACGGCATGTACTCATCAGGATCGGCCGCAAAAGGCGCTGGAAACCTCATCGACGCAGCGCTCTCGCCTTGGAGCCCTTGGTTCTCGGGGTGAGCAGATCCAGGGAGGGACAGTGATCCTGCTTTGCTCTGGGCGGGCGAGGCGAGGACAAACTCGTCTACCGTAGGTGTTGGCTGCTGCACGCTCCTGGAGAGACTGTTGCGAGAATGACCCTGGACAGAGTTCGGCGGTGGTTGGTTGTGCGCTGGGTGAGGTGCCGAGAACCCATTGACGCTCGACTGGTGTGAATGTCCCGGCGGCTTGATGGGAGACTGCATCGGTCCTTGTTGTAGCTGCGGCTGTCCCCCCGGAAGCATCATCGGCGGGGAGTGCTGCATCTGAACGGGCTGCATCGGTTTCGTAGGGGTCGAATGTGGCGCATTTTGCGCATTGGGCATGCCTCCTTGTTGTTGCTGCTGTTGCTGCTGCTGCATGCGGATCTTCCACGTCTCCTCAAACTTGAAGAGATTCCGCTCATAAATACTCTTGAGCAGCTGAGGCGCAGCTGGAAGTTGTTGAGGCGGAAACCCAAGAGCATGAGCCGCCTGGGGCCAGAGGTTTGATTGCGTGACATTGCGATAGCCACCAAACTTGTTCAGGACGAGTTGGAACAAGTTGTACAGGCTGACCGGCCGGCCTTCAATTCCAGGGTTGGTTTCCAGGGGCAGGCCTCTCGATGTCATGAACGTGGTCAAGTTCTGCTTGAACTGATCGGGAGCTTGCATCCGGCCCATCTGCTGCTGTTGCTGCTGGGGCATGGCTTGCCGGGCTCTCATCACGTCCTGGGGCATTTGACCGTTTGGCATACCTGGCCTTGCCATCATATTCCTTGCCTGGGCTTGAGCTTGAGCTTGAGCTTGCGCCTGAGCCTGAGCTTGCGCCTGGTGCGCTTGAGCCTGATTCATGCCAGCCTGTTGAGCCTGCATCATGTTCTGCGCAGCCTGTTGTTGATGCTGCTGCTGCTGCATTTGCATGTTCGTCCGCTGAGCTTGCTGCTGCAATTGCATCTGATACAACATCCTCTGCTGCTCCGCCGGGTTGCGAGCCTGTGCTATGTGCTGCTGCTGCTGGAACATCTGGTTCTGCATTTGATTTGCCATCTGGCTCGGCATCTGGTTGGGCATTTGTCCTTGCATTTGTCCTTGCATCTGCATTTGTTGCGGCATCTGGCCCATCGACTGCGGCATCATCTGGCTGACCATCGCATTCGTTCCAGGAGACGGCCTCGCTGGCGATTGACCTGGCGCATACTGCGGATTGAAGTTTTGGAAGTTGTTTTGTTGCATAAACGGCTGTGGCGTGCCACCGTGGTCGGAGGGGATTGGAGACGGCTGAGGAAATTGTTGCGCCGCAGGGGAGAATGGGTGCGGTGAGGTCGTCGCGACTCTTTGCGGCACGCTCCCCGGTCGCATTTGGTTGGCCATGATGGGCGATGGCGTCGCGTTCGTGGATCCATTTGGCTGGAGATGGGGATATGGCGAAGGCTGGCCGGATTGTTGTTGCGGCATGTTCGGCTGTTGAAAGCCGGGGAACTGCGACTGTTGTGGTGTCTCGGAGCGCGACGTCGGCAGCATGCCCGGCGCCTGTCGCGGCGACTGTCCGATGCTATCCTCGCGCGGCCGTGGCCGCTTCGACGGAACGACGGAATTTGTTTGATACATGGGATTCGAGAAACCCGGCGACGCATTGCGCATCGGACCATTGGGCATGATCATCTGCTGCGGGTTCGCGAACTGGTGATTGAATTGGGCAGGATTGCCCATGAACGCGGAAGGATCCATCATGGTCCCGGTAACGGCTGAAGGGTCGTTGATCTGTGGGAAGCCGTTGCCATTGTGGTTCGGGACAGCGGGCTCGTTGAGCCAGGAGCTCATATCTGTCGGGGTGTGAGGGCGGCAATGGCAATGGCCGAACCCATCAGGTTAATTCCTTTGAGCGGCGTCAGCAACCATCAAAAGGAAACAGGCATGACCTCGTGAATGCAAGTCCGATAAAAGAAACGGGTGCAGTGACACGGCAGAGGCTTGTCGCGATGGAGCAGTCGCGTCGCGGTGTGCAGGCAAAGCAGTGTGCGGTGGGTAACGGGGGCAGAGGCGGTTTCTGGCTGGCGCTGCTGAGGTTTGTGGTGCCAGTGCCCCAGTGTGATCGGGGGGTTGGGCCCACACGCGAAGCGAGGGGGGGAGCGCTCAGCGCAGCAGCAGCGGAGGGCAGCGAGCAGCAAACCCCAAAAGCTCGCGGAGGCAAGGAAATTGGGGCACGACTGGTCTAGTCCGCTTGTGCGGCTGCGAACTCGTGCTTTCCTGGTCGGCGTGCAGATGGCAGCAACACACCAACAACAGACGCGGGCGCGGCAACAACAGCAAAGAGCGACAGCGATTGAGAAACAAGGGAGTGGAGGCGATCAGGCTAAGGTTGACGTACTTGGAAGGCTAGACAGTGGCTCGACTGGTCGCCCTGACGGGGATGGGGGTTGGGGGTTTGCGAGCGTGGAGCGAGGCGCGAGAATTTTTCGCAGGCAAGCCCAGGCTGTCGAGGGTTCCGCCGACCGTCAACCAGTGCTTTGCGAGACCGATGGCGTCGAGCAGTGCAGCCCGAGCATCAAAGATCACGAGACTGGAAATACACGGCAACCTAATCGGCTGGTCGGGGCGGATAAGGTGGGAGAAATGGAGGAACAAAAGGGTCTTACCTCCGTACCGAAGGCGCGCGTTGCTTGTCGGATGTGTCTGTCCACTGTCCAGTGTGCTTGCGACGGAGCGCCGAGGTGAGCTGGTTGCTTTTCAGCCGGGCCAAATCATCCCTCCACAACAGGTCTAGCGCGGTGGGTCAAACAGCCTTGATCCTGCAAATCATATGGGGCCTAGCGCGGTACCCAACAACCCGCCGTGTCCTTGGCGACAAGCAAGGTCTCTCACTAACGGCGGTCGGGACGAGGGCACACGGTCCTTTTCCAAACCTCACGTTCATCTCCCTGTCTTGGGATCCACCTCGCCTCCGCGCCTCCAACATGGCTGGAGACTGGATTGGGGGTCCGACAAGCAAGTGGTTCGCCAATCTGTGTTTGTATGCGTGCCAGAACTGCCGGCATCACCAAGATCACCTCGATATCGGCGACGACAGTAGTTTTCTTCAACCAAGAATATCCAAGAACCCCAAGACTTGTTGGACGGTCATCACTGGATGAGATCGCTCCGTGAGATGCGCAATGTGCTCCGGGTTGCTGGGCTTCCCCCTCCTTCGCTTCCAAAGCAAGCGTCAGAGACAGCGATAAGCGCCGAAGGCGGCCGTTCTTCGAAGAACCAGTGAAGTGACATCAGAGGAGAGCGGAATGATGCGGCATGAGTGCTGGATTGGCTGTGTCCTGTTCCTCCTGGACGCCGGGGGCCGGCCGTCTCACCGAGGGGTTGACCGGATGGATGGTGTGAGGCGTTCAAGGGCGGGAAGCTCGCAAGGTGATAGAGTCGGGCGAGCCAGGAAAGCAAGAGAAGTATTGCCTTTGCCTTGTGAAAGCATGCGTTGAGGAGTCTCTGTGGACAAGCTGGCTTGAGGCTGCCGGCAGTCCTTTGCGAGTAAGATTTCGGTAGTCGGGCAGGTCCGCTTGGCGGGCTTGGGGACTGGGGGATCTCGATTCACTTGCCAATGCAAGCTCCCCATTCGACTTCTGTGTCGTCTGAAAAGGGCAATCCGTCCATCACGAAAACAAATGGCAAACCCGCTGCCAATGCACCGTGAATGAGAAAGCCCGCAATCCAGACCTGAAGGCCCAGCTTGGCATCCCCAAGGCGGGTGCAGAATTCGCAAGTCGCTTGACCGCTGCAACTGCCCCGTCACTCCCGCTCTGCCTGCCCCACCGCGAATCGTCAAGGCACCGCATGACTGGGTGGACTGCCAACAGCCAGTCCACAAACTGGCGCAATTTTGCTGCTCATTTCATGCTGTGGTCTTGCAGGGCAAGATTGTTGTGTTTCCGATGCAAACAACTCTGAGGAGGCCCTTTGGCAGCGACTCTCAAAGCTGGCGAGCGTCGTGGAATGCTGGGTGATTGTGGTGGGCTTGCCCATCTGGGGAGCTGACTGGACTGACCCATGGCGTGTGCCCGCCCACATGGCTGGCCTGGTGTGGTGGAGATGTCCCGGTCGCCCGCATCCTCAGTCGAACCATGAGTTTAGCGGCCCAGGCACCACCAAGATCCTGAATTGTTGTGCAAACTCTGAAGAATCGGTGATGATGGGGAGGGCTCAGACGCTCTTGTCGCCTTTTTCGCTTTGCGAGAGATCCAACCTCATTGTGTCGCTCATCGTTCCCTCTGCCAGCTACCGCTCTGGCCCAAGCAGGCCGTTTGCACTAACAGCCAGGAGCCGTTTTTGGAAAGGAAGCGACCTGAGTGGCGATAGGCACATCCAGCGTGAAGGCGGCCACAATCAGCAACAGTGGTTCCCAGGACGTGAAAATGGGAGAAGCGAAGGGGAAGAAGATAAAGCGAAGGAAAAGAGGGTGAAGAGGGAAAGGACAGGCTGGGGGGATGTGGGCAGATGGCATTTAATGTCGACTGCCTCGAGCAGCGAAGTCACTCCTACAAGCCAGGCACTAAAATTCTCCGCCGGCCGGGAGCCCACGGCGGCCAGACAGGCATGACCACCTCACCTGCCATCAGCCCAGCGAAACTCAAAAATTGCACACCTCGATTTGATCTTCGTATTGCTTCTCTACCTTCGCTAGGGGTTTATTTGGGCTCGAGATTTATCGAAGTCCCATCGCTCATTTGAAGATGTCTGGTGCAAAGAGGGAAGACCTGAAGGGGCAGGTTTGCTGGGAAAAAGCGAGTTTCGCATGGCCCAGGTACGCCGGCTTGCGGCCCTCCCACCTTCCCGTCGCTGGATGTACATACATACACATCCATGAAAAAGGATAAGCTTCCGCATGTCCAGCATCACAAAGGCTGTGGCCCGGCACTCCACACCTTGCAGATGTCTTGCTATCACTCCTAGCTTCCTAGCTTTCTCTTTTCCTTTCTTCGCCGTTCTCTCCGCACAAAGGGCCGCGCGCTGTGTTGCGCGACCCAGTGTCACGGTCACGGCCGGCCAGACTCCTGGCGTGGGCCCAGCGCTTTGAGCTTTGAGGGGCTCATCATCAGGCACCGCCGCCGATAGGCTCTCCGCGACGCCGACCACAACACCTGCTGGCCACACAGCCAGCGTTGTCGAATCTTCAACAGACCCCTGCCCCGCCGCAATCTGTGCTGCCTTGCCAGTTCCACTCTGCAGACATTCCCATGGGCGACTGCATGTCTGGTGCCGAGGTGCTTTCGGGTGGGTTGAAGCATCAGCACCTCAGGGGTTGGGCAGCCAAGTCCGTGAGCATTCCGCCACACTGAGCCTGTCGGGAGTGAGCGTGGAAAGAGTGGAAGGATGTCCACGTCTTCCAAACGTCACCCTGCCACCCCAACCGGAACAATCTGACAGCGGCGCAACGCAATTTGCATGCCCCAACTGGTGTTTCCAGTCAATTCGCGGTTCTTAACAACGGCGCTGTATACGAACTGAAACGCTGTTATTCGAGGCCGCAGATCCGTCTCGCAAACCATCGACGCCGCCAGTCGGCATGTCAGAGGCTTTCCGAATGCGTTTTGTAGGAACCTGGAAAATGGGGAATCATCGGCAGAATGGCCCGCCACACGCAAACCTAATTCCCTGACATCGAGCAAGGACTCCAAGATCGGCATATCCGTCTTTCTGAACATGCCGGAGTCAATTCGAGCCCAACCGTGTTTGTGTCGGCTGGGCAAAAGGACGAGACAGCTCAAGTCGCTGTCGCCGGCTCACATGTCCCTCATCACAGACACACTCCCCCCTCTCACCACGTCAGACCCGATCCCACCCCGGCCTCCTTGCCGAGCACCTGGATTTTCCCGCTGGCCATGTAAAGAAACTGAGTAATGATCAACCCTCATATGACCCCATATTACTTGCTGCTTTTCGTTCCCGCATGGGGCGGTCTTATCTGCCCTTCTGCGACCCTCATTCGGCCTCAAGGGTCATTTGGCCGTCGATGTGGCTGCTCCCAAACCCCACCGCAAACCGACCACAAGTGCCCCTCATTCCGCGCTTTTTACCTCCAACAACGTGAGCGTACAAGCTCGCATTGGTATCACGGTCCCACATTGTCGTAACAGAATATATCGGGGTACTTCGTAGTTTCTTCATTAGTTTCACCTCGGGTAGATTCTGCGCCGCGTACAGGTTACCGAGCTGCTCGTCCAGCCTCCACAGAGCCGGAATTCAACACCGGAGCGGCGGGCGCACTGACGGCCCAGGCCAACAACGAGGCACTCGGACCAAAAAACTGCAGCCTCCCCTGCAATGAATGCAGATGTGACTGGAGTGGGAAACGAGACTCTTCATGATGGTAGAATATTTTTCGGAAAGTCTCAACTCATGAGCGAAGGCTGTTCATGTAGCCGCCGAGGCGCAGAGTCGAGCAACTGCCTCGCCGTGCGAGAGCTCAAAATGGGTCGACAACCTTGGCCTCCCACACTGTGCTTGTTTTTGACAGGGGTTCCAATCCAATCTCGAACCTCGAAATGAGCCACGAGCTTTCACCATCCACGAAACATAATTTGTGTTTTTTTCTGAAACAATTCCACTCGTTTTGACCAGCACGGGCTACTTTTCTGTCACTTGAGCTTGTTGGTCCTGAAGTTTTACCATGCCGAAGAGAAAATCGGTAGCCGTGAGGGAAACCGCGTCCGAGCCGCCTCGCCGACGGTCTCTGCGCAATATCCAGCCACCAACAAACGATGATGCCGCTGAACCTGCCACAAGCGTGCCATCCAGGCCAAAGGTCAAGACTGCGGACACCCCTAAGCCTGAGAAGAAAACTGTAGCGAAGAAGGGGACAAGAAAAACGCCCCAGAAGGCAAAAGAGGAAGAACCGGTATGCTCTCGTTCCATTTGCTTGTAGCGATTCCATGCTAAGATAAACCCCAGGAAAAATCGGCATCACCTGAGCCTCAGCTGGAATCCGAGCCGGAATCTGAACCTGAGGCAGAATCTGAGCCGCCCGCAAAGAAGAGCCGCGCAAGCAAGCAGCAACCCAAAGCAAAAGCTGCGCCGAAGCCGGCGGCAGTGAAGGCAACCAGCAAGGCCGCCGCTGCAAAGAAACCAGCCAGCAAAACCAGCAAATCCACCACCATTGGCGCCTCATCGACGGCTACTACCGCCGGATCCGATGACGACAACAGTGAAAAGACCTACTGGCTGCTAAAAGCCGAGCCCGAAACCCGCATGGAGAACGGCGTCGATGTCAAGTTTTCCATCGACGACCTTGCCGCCAAGAAGGTGCCTGAGCCATGGGACGGTGAGTTTTCCTTTTTATTTTTATGGCTGCTTGCTCTCTATGGTAACGACGGACGCCCCGGGCTAATGCGTATGCAGGAATCCGCGCCTACCCGGCGCGCAACAACTTGCGCGCGATGAAGGAGGGAGACCTCGCGTTTTTCTACGCGTCGAATTGCAAGGAGCCGGGCATTGTGGGGACGATGGAGATTGTGCAGGAGCATTCTCCTGACTGTGAGTTATTCTGAATTGTTGTTTTGGGGGGGTTCTAGAACTGACGACCGCTATCTAGTGTCTGCCCATGACCCCAAGGCTCCGTATTATGATGCGTCATCGAAGCCGTCGGACCCCAAATGGAGTGTGGTCCATGTTGAGTTCCGGAGCAAGTTCGAGGTGCCGATTGGGCTGAAGGAGCTGCGCGCCATGGGGGCGCCGGGGAAGCCGCTGGAGAATATGCAGATGCTTAAGCAGTCGAGGTTGAGTGTTAGCAAGGTGAGCGCTGCGGAGTGGAAGTATCTGATGGGTGTGGCTGAGGGGAAGGTCACTGCGAAGAAGAAGTAAATGTTGTCATGTTGAGGCGTCATGGATTAATGAGGGCAGAGCCGGCGCTCGGTTGCTGTAGGATGTACTGAGTATGTTCTGTCAAAGTTATTAGTTCCTGCTGGATTAGAGAGTGGCAGCATTGTATGGGAAATAAACTCGATTTTTGTCAACACACAGGTATGCCCAGGTATAATAGATAATGTGCCAACTAAACGAATGGCATTTTTGATGCGAGAAGGCAGATATAAACAGGCCAAATCACCAAGCCCAGCTAGGACCACCCGACACCTCGGACACCCCCCTGACCCTGATCACGTTAAATCCAGACCCGACATTTACTCTTCTTGCAACGAACCGAACGTGAGAGCCCACCACGGGTAGGAACATGTCATTACCACCAGCCCATTCCTCCAGCAAAAAGCGTCAACCGAGAGCAATAAAATCTACCTCCCGACAATCTGTCTGCTTGCCTTGAGTACCTAAACAAACTTCCGCAAAGTAGATGTCCCACAGGCCTTCAACCCCCCAAGCATGAGAGATTCGGTACGTAGGCGGTTCTCCGAGCGGGTCCATACACTCGGTAGTTAAGACCATTACCCAGCCCAAGCCGCCCTTTTAGAGTGAGAGATTGTGTTGTCGTCAACGGATCCCTCAGGCTGGACCCGAAATTCGCATTCCCCTGTTTTCGAACAGGGCTGAGCTGAACACGTCGTGTAGACCGTGGAATGAGAATCCACCAGCAGAACATGAGGCACCGACGCAGATAGAAACGCCCAAGGAGGACGGGAATAGGCTGGGATCGCTCACGAATACTGCTGTGTTTTTGCCTGTCTTGGCTGACTAGGTGGTAGACGTGGCTACAATGCCAGTGTCATACTCCAGACCCATAACACATTGGTGGCGTTTTCAGATGTTAGTAATACAGCTGAATGTTGGGGGGGAGGGATACGGAGTGGTAAGTAATTCTTAGCGGCCCAATGTTATGCCACGGTGAAGACAATATAAATGGAATCACAGAGAGAACAACACCTGGAGTGTAGAAAAAGTGGTAAGTCTCTCTCAGCCTCGGAAACGGCATGGTTTCTAGGGTGTAAGTTAGAAACTGGTTCCTGTGCTAAATATGCTTACACGGAATATTAACTCCGACCCAATAACAGAGGTCATGGTACATCCATATGTGGAAGCGGTCAGTATGTCAAATCCAGGCTTCAGACACAAGATCAGCTGGAGAAAACCCAATACTAAAGGATCACAGAGATGATTTGAAGCAGAAAAGGTAGCAACCAAACGGTTTAAAATGGATGGAAACATGGAATGAGGAAGTGGACAGTCCTATGCATGAGGAACCTAAACAACACACGAGATAGGATTCCGATCCTCACCAGCCAACCGCCGTTCGGATATTTGCGATTCTTGGAAAGCAACTTCACGCCCCAAACTCATGCATTGCATCCAAAAACACGTAAATCATTTGTTGTCTAGGGGGGGTATCAACTCGACAGCTCCTCCATCGACCGCTTCGTGTGCTCAAGAATTGTCCTGATGGCGGCGTCGAGATCCTCCACAACCAAAATCGTCTCAATCCATGCTGCCATTTTCTGGGCGAGCGCCTTCTTGTCGTCCGTCTTCTCCATCGCTGCACGCAGTCTCGTGAGGGACTCGCGCAACGCCTTGGGAAATTCTGCGGACCGCAGCCCAACTCCAATGAGGGGCTGTCGAACATGGCAGCTGCAGGTCTCCGGGTTGTTCGGGTACCGCTCCTCCATTGCGCTGAGCACATGCTGCGTGATCTTCCCATGCGAGGAAACCTTTCCAAATGACGCAAACAAATCGAAGAAGGACGCTGCCGCCTCAGGGCTGTAGAACGGCTGCTTCTGTGCGATGTCGAAGATGGCCATGGGTATCGCGCCGGTGAGTGCCGGACTTTGCTCCATTTTCCTGGTTGTTTCCTCGTCAAACACCTCCATCTTCTTCTTAACGCCCGACACAAGATCCGGATCCGGCAACATCAGCTCGTCCTCGCCACCTCCATCGCTGTCCTCGTCGTCGAAGTTGATCTGGTCTCCGTCTTGATCGGTAGTCTCAGTCGCCTTGATGGCCTCCATGACGCTGACGCCCTTGCGCACGCCCTTCCCGCCCTTCTTGGTCTCGATCCTGGAGAGCCAATCCATCTCGCAGCGGGCGTACTCAAGCCAGAGAGTCGCCTCGCCGGTGCAGAAGCGGCAGCCGCGGAGGAAGTGAGCTCTCGCGCGCTCCATGTCGCCATTCTGCGCCGAGCGTTGGCCGGCAATTATCCACAGCCCCGAGTTGGTGGGGTGCAGTCGCAGGGCGCGGGTCATGATGCGACGCCACCTCTTTGTGGCCTTGGCCTGGGCGGCGAACTCGAGGTAGGCGATCCATATGGGGATGCATCCGGGGTGCTTGAGCACGGCCCGCTCGAAGATGCCGAAGGTACGGGCCTCGCTTGCGTGCGAGGTCGACGAGCGGACCTTGAGGCGGCGGCACCGCTTCGCGCGGAGGCGGTCGAGAGACCGCTCCCAATCGACATATGCGAGGAAGTCGGTCGGCTTGCAGCGGGGTGCGAGGACCGTGTGCTCGAAGTCGGAGCGCTTGGTGACGAGAGACTTGATCTCTTCCTGGCGGCGTGGGTTGGTTAGCGCTTGCTGCTCGTCTAGGAGCGCCGTTGCGGGGTACATACCGGCTTGAAGATCTCCTTCTCTTCAAACTCCCGCAGCTGGGGAGCTGCGCGCTCCAGGTAAAAACGGGCCTTATCTGAGACGCCGGCCATCGTGTCGTGAAGGGGTCCGGATTGCTGGCGTTGAGGGTTGAATTGGCAACTCCGATGTGGGACAGAAACTTTTTAGTGGGGTACAACCAATCGACAGACGTCGAGGTGCAGGCACGTCTGGGTGCCGGTGGCCCCACATCTTCTCCGAGCAGGGCTCAGGGGGCAGCTTGGCGGGCGCGAGCCGTGCGAGCCTCGGAATTGGGGTCTTGGAGAAGTTCGACGCGATGTGGAACTGGGCACTTCCATTGGGTGCGCCGAGCTATCCGTCAGCTTCACCATCCTTTTTCCCACACACCTTTCCATCCCTTTTTCTATACCTTTTTTGGAAGCGGTTTGCTATTGCTATGCGTCCCTGCGAATAACGGCACTGGCAGTGGGCGCGACGCGACGAGAATCGAACACAATGGCGAACCCCAAGTATAAGGACAAGGACGCTGGTGTCGTGCTTTCGTTTGGCGGCCAATGGATTAGCTGGACGCACACGATCATCGCCTACGGTACGCGGGATTGTCGCTTTCGAGGTGGATACAGACCGTACTAACTGTCGGCAGCCGCCTTCCTGAGCGCCCTCATCGTCGGCATCGGTCTGCATTACAAAAAGATTGTGCAGAACGAGTGGTACGGCTACCCCGAAGAATGGTTTCCTTCGGTGTCGGCAACCATTGGTGACCGCTACCCTGAGCGGTCGGTCTTCATGCTCTTCATCGCGATCACATCCGGTACGGACACTGCTCTCTAATTGCACGCATCAACCGCGCTGACTTGCATCCCCAGGCCCTCGGTTCGCCCTCGTCGGGCTATGGTACCTCCTCACTGCGAAGCCCGGGCGTGTCCTCCCGAAAGCGATTGCGATCTCGGGCGTCATCCGAACGCTAACGTGTGGGGGATGGACCTACATCACCTCGACCGATGATCACGACTGGCACGATATCCTTATGATCTCCTACTTGGTGTTCACCATTCCGTGGACAGCCGGCTGTCTCGCCCTCAGCCCTCCAAACGCAAAGGCTATCAAATACAGGAAATATCTGGGCGGCGCCTTCTTTGGCACTCTTATTCCCCTGGTTTATTTCTTTATCCAGCACAAGGTTCACCGCGTCGCAGGAGGTGAGGCGCCCGACATCCGAGACTGTGACCACGCTAACTTGCCCTGCAGCCTACACCATCTACGCATTCTTCGAGTGGGCATTGATCCTCTTCGACGTTGGCTTTGACGCAGTGACGGCTTTGGACTTTAGCACGTTCGATATTGTGGTACGGGATGTCAAGGGCGTGAGCAAGGGGTACGTGCAATGGCTCCCCAAATAGTCCCGGGTCTCTTTGTGCGACTGGGGACCTGCGGCTTGTAGATATTGAAGCATATTGTCTTTCAATAACATGACGAGTATAAGTTCTAAATGGGTCAACAGTATTAACACATCCTCCGTGCCGACTGCCGTGCTCGAAAAGGAGTAAGCCACCCCCGATCAGGATGTATGGGAGGTGAGCTGACGGTTTGTGTTTAGGAAAGAGAGAGCTACTGCCGGCGCGTTCGCTGCCGGCTTCCATCTCGGCGATGCGCTCAATATTGCTGCCGATGTATATCATGGTGTAGGTTCCGCAGAACCCCGCAGGCGGTAAGACAAAAACTTACGGGAGCAGTTCGTCTTTTGGTCAATTTTAACCAGCCTTGGTGTCGTCATTTGGTGTAAGCTCTGCCTTTTGCTGCTGTGTTGTGAGCCCCAGCTGACTAAGTACCAGACTTCCCCCTGTGGCACATGGGCATCTCGGGGTATGAAGCGTTCGTCATGTCGACCGTCAGCCCTGCGCTGCTCGGCATCACTCCTTTGCGGACCCTCATTATTAGGAACCAGCGCATCGCCCATTTGCTCTCCCTGGCAGGTCTCCTGGCCTACCTGGTTAAGGGCCCAGAGGCCCGTCTCTTCACGGTCGGCTTCGGTGTCTGGATGGGTTGCCTGGCCTGGGCCGCTACTTTGTACTCCGACTCTGTCCACCCAGCCCGGTTGGAAGCCCGTATTCTTGCATGGACCATTGGCCTGATCATGTCCTCCGTCGCAAAGTTTGCGTGGTACACAAACAACCCTATCTGGCCGATCATGCACGCGGAGAACGGCGGGTGGAACAATACTGGTCTGTTCCTTGCTGTCCTGGCGGCCTTGAGATTCACGAGAAGGGGACCACTGCAAAATGGCGACAATGGCGAGAAGAGCGGCTCGCCCCTGCTAGCTGCCTTTGGTATCGGCGGTCTGTTCTTTGGTCTGCACTCACTGCTTTCTGACACGAGCACCATGATCCTCTGGGTTTGGGATGGATACCCGATTCGCGGCCCCGTCTCCAACGTCAACGCCTGGTACACCATCGCCGCCATGACTGGTGGGCTCCTTGTCGGCGTTCTACGGCCCGGGGCTGTCACTTCGTGGACGGCATACGGCGTTGCCTGCCTTGGTGCAACTGTCCTCACTCTCTACCAGCAGTGGTTTGGCTACTATGGCGCCTTGACACTCGCCGCGTATCTCATGGCTATCTCAGTACCGCTTATTGCCAACGCCGCCAAGAGGAACCCCGGGACAACCTTTGGGCTTGGCTTTTTTATCTACAACTTCCTGGTGCTCTTCCACGTCTGGGTCGTCGCATACGCCTTCGTTCCAGGCGGCCCTCTTGTTCGCGAGCACACTGACTGGATCATGATGACAATGATGTTGTTCATCGGCGCCGGCGTCTTCAACCTTGTCTCCCACAACACCAGCCGTAAGAGAGCTAGCAGCAGACGTCGTGCGGGCGCCACTGGCCACAGGAAGTACCACATCGGAGCGCTCGGCTTGCTCAACATCTTTTTCCTCTGCGCCAACTTCCTCCGTTTCCCGACAAACGACTACAAGCCGTACCATGCCGACGAAAAGCTGTTCACTGCTGGTATCTGGACCATCCACTTCTCTTTGGATAATGACATGTGGTCATCCGAGTACCGCATGCGCGACCTCATCAAGGAGATGGAGGTTGATGTGATCGGGCTGCTCGAGTCCGATCTGCAGCGCGTCATCATGGGTAACCGCGACACCACGCAGTTCCTCGCCGAGGACCTCGGCATGTACGTCGACTACGGCCCAGGCCCCAACAAGCACACCTGGGGCGCCGCGCTGCTCTCCAAGTTCCCCATTGTGAACTCGACCCACCACCTTCTGCCCAGCCCTGTGGGCGAGCTGGCGCCGGCAATTCACGCTACACTAGACATCTACGGCACCCTTGTGGATGTCTTTGTCTTCCACTCGGGCCAGGAAGAAGACCCGGAAGACCGCCGGCTCCAGTCCGAGTACCTCGCTAAGCTGATGGGCAGCACCGACCGCCCCAGTGTTCTTCTGTCGTATCTGGTCACCAGGCCACTCGAGGGCAACTACAACAACTATGTGTCCGAGGTCAGCGGGATGCACGATGTCGATCCGTCAGACTGGGACCGCTGGTGCGAGTACATCCTGTTCAAGGGGCTGCGTCGCACTGGCTATGCACGCGTCAGCCGTAGCACCATCACCGACACGGAGCTGCAGGTTGCCAAGTTCATCGTTCCCAGATCCGAAGAGGAGAGCACTATGGCTTGGACGGCTGGTGAGGAGCTGAGGAACAGGCGGGTGCATGAGCACGAGATTCCGGAGGGCTGGCGCTTCCCGGCCATGTTCAAGGGCGCCGGTGTCCGGGATCACAGATACCACGTCTTTGACGAGCCGCGGTACTATAACTAAGGGGGAGGGAATTGGATATATATATATTTTGGTTAGGACGGGGGGAGTACTGTGGGTGGGGTGGCTTAATATCGGTGGAGAGGCTGGAGTCAAGCAGGGAAGGGGGGAAGTGAGATACGTACCGGTCTTCTGGCCATGATACATGACTGACGGGGGGTTTCTTGGTTCTGCTTGGTAGGGTTACGTAGTAAGGTGTCCAGGATGAGATGTGAGATGTTGGATGCAGCGCTACGTCGTAGTTGGTACGGATAGCAATTGAACATACCTTTTGGAGTGAATGATCGGCTGATTTACTGTTCGAGGTTGTGTCGGTGTGTCGAGTATGTAAGGAAGGAGCCTCTGGGTGAGGTTGGTATCCGCTCCAGCATTTACCAGTTATTTTCAGACAGGAACGGCAGGTGGCTAGATTGTAGAAGATAAGCATCCTCGCAACCTCGTCATGTGTCATTCCCGTCATTTGTTTCTTCGTCTTATCACTCCGCGCCTCACTTTTGCTCAACTTGCGTCGCCCAATTTCAAGCTCTTCGACTCGCCGTCCGGGTGGTATTGTCTTGATGCTGGGCTCGGAGAACCCGATTCAAGCCCGCTTTTGACTCTCTCAAAAGACGGAGCACTACGGGATGAACCATTGGGTTTGGGCGAGATAGGCGCTAAAATTCCGGATATCGTGAGTGCTTCAATTTAGCTTGGTTGCGGTAGGCATCTAGAAATCAGCGCTTGAAAATGCCTCACTCAGCACGCTCACCTGCTTTCTGTTGTGCGTTTGTTCTCTCAACTATTGGAATGTGCTTGTCTCTAACATTGAATCAAACACGGCGTGCGGAGATCCCTACAGAGGCGTCAGCAAGCTAAGCCCAGGCATGGAAATCGTCTCTGATCAACTCATCCCCGAAATCGCACCGCTCGAGGATTTCTTCGGCTTAAATTCCCATTACCACCGCCTCTTTGAAAGTTTGCGCCCCCACTACACTTACTTCACCGACTACGACCCTTCGCAGCAACACCGAGCAGCAAACGGTCCGTTTCAATTTCTTCCACTCACGTTCTTCCTTTTTGCCCAACGCCCACCAATTCTAAGTCCGTGTGGTTTCAGCCTCCTCTTCCGCATCGGCCAAAACCATACCGTCATCAACCTCATTCTCCGCATACACCTCCCCTCCCTCTCAGCCGTTGCATTACTCACAATAAGGGAGTCCCTGACCAATCTCGCCGCCATCCGCTCCCGCTGAAAATCTAACCTTGCCCTTCTACAAGCCTCCCCTCTCGGCATCCTCCCTCTCATTCTTGTGAGTGTCACCCCCCTCCCCTAGCCTACGCTTAACTTCTACCCACCTACCCGGGAAACATGATCATGTTCTTCACGGCAACCAACATCGGAACCACAAGCTGACACTCCACCCCTCTCCTCTCTCAGGAGTACCGCAGCGCCCAATGGGAAAACTGGGTGATTCAACTCTTCGAGAATATAAACGAAGTCGAGTACCTTAAGGGCCTGGTCCGGCCTGACTTCATCAGCTTCTCACGACCACGGCTGGCCTCTGAGGGCAGACCGGGTGAAAAAGAACATGAAGACTCCGATCGGCTGTTGCGACTACTTAGTACAACGCAGGTAGAGATTTCCCTTGGAATAGGTATTCTGGACAGCTCACTGCGGCTCGGGGTGTTCTGTAGAGAGGCGGTGACGGTTGTCTATAGGGCGGGTGAGGAGACGGGCATATTTATCGGAGGTGGGCTGAGGCTGGGGGAGAGGGAGATGGTGCTGGGGAGGATTAGGGGGGTGATCTCGAGGTGTCAGAGTGTGAGGGAGAGGTTTGCGGAGATGGGTGACAGGGCGATGGCGCATGTTGGGCAAGTGAGTGAGGTTGAACGGCGTCTGCGACGGTATTTCCGGAGGTGAATGCTGACTTGTACGGCGTTAGATTTTCAACGTCATTGCACAGAGGGAGAGTAAGACGAGTAAAGCCGTGGCGGAGATCAACCTGGATGTTGCGCGGGTCGCGGCTAGTGACAGCAGGACCATGAAGACCATCGGGTTTCTGGAGCTGATATTCCTTCCTGCTATATTTATCAGTGTAAGTGGGTGCCGTCCCACGTTGTCCCGGACGTCACTAATGGTTGCAGACTGTCTGGGGATCCGATGTTGTTGGAATGGACGATGCGGCAAACAAGAACGTGTTTGTGGGTGCCATATTGGCGCTTACTGCCGCGATACTTTGCTGTTGGGGAGCATATCTGCGATTCTCGCCGATTTCCGTCCGCCAAGACCGGCGAGTCGCCCTGGAGGCTCACTTGGGGATTGTCTGATTTGATCTTTGTTCATGTTTTATTTCTTGTCTTCTCGACGATTCTGTTTTACAGACAACCCCTTACTCCGGAATCTGGTGCTCGCTGGCCGGCACGCCCGCCTTCCAGTGGTATTTGGACGCAATATGCTCATCCGGCGGGTACTTCTGGCCCTTCTTACCATAAAAGTTCTCGCGATACGTCCCGCCCGGCACGGCATAGTCGTCCCAGAAGAGCCCCCGTTTCCTCAACTCCGGAACCAACAACTCGGTAATATCCTTGAACGACTGCGGAAACAGCGCATACCCCTAAGTCCGTTAGTTTCGACCACAACGGCAACCACAATCACTGTCTCAGTCACTCACAAAGTTAAACCCATCCACATCCGCCTCCTCAACCCACGCCTCCAGCGCATCCGCAACTTGCTCCGCGGTCCCCACCAACAACGGCCCATTCCCACCAATTCTCACATGCTCCGCGACCGTATGCTTCGTCCACTTCGCATCCTTCCCCTCTCCCTGGTCCTCCCTCGAGAACCTCGCATACGCATCCACCGTCGACCGCACCGCATTACTCTCCACATGTCTCAGCTCCTCCTCGTTCCCATACACCTCCAGGTCAATTCCCGTCCACCCGCCCCACAGCGCCAGCGCCCCCTCCGTCGACGCATACTTCCGATACTCCCGCAACTTCTCCCTCGCCTCCTCCACCGTCCTCCCCAAAATCGGCACCACCAGCGCAAGAACCTTGAGATCCCCCCTCTTTCTCCCCCCTTCCTCTGCCAAGTCCCTCACCTCCTTGATATTGCTGGCCACCACCTTCGCCGAATGCGCACTCACGAATATCCCTTCGGCATGGCGTGCTGCGAAGGCCTTACCTACCTTGGACGTCCCGGCCTGCAGCAGGAGGGGCGCCCGCTGCGGCGAGGGCGCGGTGATGGCTGGCCCGGGGACGGAGAAGAATTCGCCGGAGTGGTTGATCTTGCGGATGAGGGTGGGGTCTGTGTAGATTCCGGAGGTGCGGTCGAGGAGGACGGCGTCGTCGCGCCAGGAGGAGAGGAGGAGTTTGTAGATTGTCGTG